>OGSD01000293.1_pt1 | contig 53449 bp, 41 predicted proteins | sample 1553571 | NCBI WGS metagenome assembly OGSD01 (sample SAMEA2580072, study PRJEB22360) | human gut metagenome | biome: human gut; feature: human-associated habitat; material: faeces | place: Denmark | collected 2008/2010 | reverse complement strand
TTTTCAAGCTGCCGATTCAACTTTCTTGGGGGATCGCTTATCCCGAACTCGCGTTATCAAGATCTTACGAGGTTTGAGTTGTTTGACTAAAATCTTTTCAGTATGCTGACGCTTGAGAATATCGAAGATGGTTATTTTAATCAAGTTCGTTTTGCCCGATAGCTATCGGAGCCTGCCATACGTTCCCTCTCTCCATAAAGAAATTCTTATGAATTTGGATATCGCAATTTATCGCAATATTTCGCAAAATTGCGATATTCCTCCATCACATCTATACCTGTTTATAAAGCAAAGGTACGTTATGTCCGGAATTTATCCATTCTTAGAAACGAATTAGTAACACTTGCACTTAAGTATTACCGATGCCCTCCTTGCAAGGATGGCTGTTGATGCGCGCTCAATGATTAATGCGCGATGTATCTGTTTCTCGGCTATTTTGATGGCGCAGCCCGGTTCGCCCGATCATGCTTAAAAACTATGATGCATTGACTGCGAAAGCGGTTTCGACGGAGATATGCCGACTGGATTGGGGTTTCTATTCAGGCGACTCTTTCAACTGGCCCATTTCGTTACAGAGATGGGCGTGGTCAAGGCCCCAGACATCCATTGAGCGGATAATGGGCAGAAGGGACAAGCCTCTTTCTGTCAGAGAATATTCCACTCGGACTTGAACTTCAGCAAACACTTCTTTGGTCACCAGCCCCATCCGCTCCATTTCATTGAGCTACTGCTGGAGAACCCGCTTAGTTGCTCCCGGTATGAAGCACTGAAACTCTGAGGGCCGTCTGACACCCGGTTCATGCAGTTTATAAGATTCGGCTTCCACTTGCTGCCGGCCATAATGTCGTAGATAGTGACGCCGCACTCGAGATCAATCGGTATTTTCGTTCATATCTCATGCCGCGAAATTACTCAATAATCCAAATTATCGGTGTGTGATAAGCTTATTGATCTGAATGTTTTCACAGTCTAACTTTGCAATAAAGAACTGCGACAGCTCCATTTTGCAAGCCGCGATGTGTCGGCGGCCTAACGGCCGTCGACGAGGGGGAGGTAGTCGCCGTAACCTTCGGCGGCCATCTCTGAGGCAGGGATGAAGCGGAGGGCCGCGCTGTTGATGCAGTATCTCAGGCCGCCGGTCGAGCGCGGGCCGTCGTTGAACACGTGACCGAGATGGGCGTCGCCGACGGCGCTGCGCACTTCGACGCGCCGCATCCCGTGGGAATTGTCGGCGTGCTCAGTCAGCACGTCGGGCGATATGGGGCGACTGAACGCGGGCCAGCCACACCCGGAGTCGAACTTGTCAGACGATACGAACAACGGTTGCCCGGTAGTGATGTCGACATATATCCCGGGCCGGAATTCCCGGTCATATTCGTTAACGTAGGGCCGCTCGGTAGCGCTGAGCTGCGTAACGGCATACTGCTCGGGCGTCAGCCGACGCCGCAGTTCCGCGTCCGCCGGCTTGCTGTATCGGCCGGCAGTCTTATCGGGATGTTTCAGCGACGGGTCTTCGGCCTTCGCGGCCATCTTCATCAGGGCCGGATCGATATGGCAGTATCCCCGCGGATTCTTCACGAGATATTGCTGATGATAATCCTCAGCCGCATAGAAATTCTCCAGAGGCTTGACCTCCACCGCTATCGGGCCGTCATACCGCGATCTCTGCCGGTCGACGGCCTCGTCGATGACCGTCCGGTCGGCGCGATCGCCATAGTATATCCCTGTCCGATACTGCGTGCCGACGTCGTTGCCCTGACGGTTCAGAGCAGTCGGATCGATCGTCTTGAAATACAGATCGATAAGGAATGGCAGTGACACAACCTCGGGGTCATAGACCACCCTGACGGTCTCGGCAGCCCCGGTGGCACCAGTGCACACTTCGCGATAAGAAGGGGAGGCGGTAAGGCTGTTGGCATATCCGGCCTCGGTAGCTTTCACTCCGGGCACCAGTGAGAAGAAATGTTCCGTTCCCCAGAAACATCCTCCGGCAAAATATATCTCTTTCATGTCCTTATATGTTATAGTTTGATGTCGTTCTGATCCACGCTCTGCGACAGAACATCCGCAGAGCAGCATAAATGTCGTTATCATGAACATTAAGCGCATCACAATCTCAACGCCTGACCCCGCGCCGCGGTTCGCCACACGCCGTCAGAAAAAGCCTCCCCCTCGGCCGATGCCGTCGAGGGGGAGACTATAGCTGAAATAGGCGGACAATTCTTTATTATGCCGTAGCAGCGCCTCAGTTCAATACATTATTTCAGGACAAACTTCTTGCCGCTTCTGATGTAGATTGTGCCGGGAAGAGGATTGGTCACCCGACGGCCTAAAAGGTCATAGATAGCATTGTCGTTCTGACGTGTTTCGGCGCCGATGACATTCTCGATGCCGGCGGCATCTTCATTATCTATCATTATGCGCATCGAGCCGGAAGCCGGAACCGTAAGCTTCGACATATCGAGATATACTTTATTTGCCTTCAGCTCTGTGCCCGCGGCAAGCTTGTAGAACCCGAGGTTGCCATTGCTGTCTGTTCCGAAAACTCTCATTCTGGTTTCGTCGAAGACCTCACGGCCGTTGCCGTCCTTATCAGTCCAGAGCTGATAGAGCCCTACGAGCAAATTCCCTTCGACAGCGGAATACTCTGCGTCGGGATCGAGCGGAAGAAGCCTGTTCTGACGCGAACGCAGCCCCTGACATTTGAGCAGCACAGGGGTTTCGGGAGGTACGACTGTGCCGACTTTCCGCAGCTGGATATATGTGATGCCATCTAATGTCACCGTCTCGCAGGCATAATAGGCCTCAACTCCGTCCCTGCATTCGTATGGAAAGCTTGTATACATCGAAGTCCAGTATCCACCGTCGAAACACATTGACTCGTCGGCCGAAGCACCGAACCAGAATTCATCAATATGCTCTTCGTCAAGCGGCTGAATAGCCATCCATGAGTAGGGGTCATCATATTTACAGTTCCCGAGCAATGGCAAACAATATGCCCAATGACCGTCATTTACGCCATCACCGTCGCGATCCTCATCGCCTTCACGATGAGTCATTTTAAGGCCTGCAGTAAATCCGCCATAAAGTATGTAATATCCAGGCACACTCGCCCCCTTGACCGTAAGCGTCTGACCGGTCATTGTTTTTGTATCAGTGCCTTGTCCGAAAGCATTCACCTTCGTGATTGCATCTTCATTGGAGCCGGCATCGGCGTTAAGACTTTCGCCTTTTATGTAAATCACGCCGCTTGCAAGACTTTCCACATCAACCCCGAGCGATTCCTTGGTTCCTTCATCAGAACCATTCCAGTATTTGTCGGCGAAATCTTTAGTGTTGAAATCATCCGGGCAGCTCCAGTGCAAAAGCCCGTCAAGATAATTGCCGCTCGATCCTACGGGTTTATATTTATAATTTCCGACAATTGTCAGCACCCTGTTGAAAATGTTGCGCACACGGAAATAGCCGCTTTGTTTCAGAGCATTCCTGTCTCCGAAAACCGCCGTGATCTCATCTTCTTTCTCAATCCTGAAGGTATAGGTCAGATCTTTAGAGAGTATTTCTCCGTCGGCATTCTGCCATCCGATAAATTCCGACATAAGATGGCGGCAACCATATCGCGGCACTTTTATCAGCGAGGCCGTCAGCGTAACCTCATCCCCTATTCTGTTCTCACGCTTGCTTATGGTGGCGGTTCCGAGTCCTGAATTGATGATATTCAGAACAACTGCCGGCCGTTCGATAAACTTCGCCACATACGACGCTTCGACAGGAGCATTCTCCTCTTTACGGTCCGATGAGATTGTGATCTGGCAATTTGCGGGGTCGGTTGTCGCAACGCCACCCTTTTCCCAATGCGAGAACACCATGCCCTCAGCGGGCTTTGCCCATAGATTGAAGGTCACAGACTGACTTGACGCTTTATTGGAAACCGACATTGATTCCTGATAGGCGTCATCAGCGGGAGCCGCGCTCTCAGCCGATGCATATACCTTTCCCTTGCCGGACTCCGCCGACACATTGACTTTCGCATAATAATACGTGTCGCCTGCCCACATATTCCCTGTGGTGACAAGCAATATGCCTATAAGTATCGCTCTTATAAGTTTCATGATTATTGTTTATGTTTTGACAATTGGTTTATATAATGTGATAATGTTCTAACAGCTATCGCAACCGAAATCAGAGAGCTCCAGGTGTCGGCTTCAGAAGTGAACATAGGCGCAAAAGTGAACAGCAGACAGACCGTTCCATAAAAAACAAAGAATCGGGCGCATATCGCTTTTCCTCGGAAACAGACCCAAACAATCAAAGGGAGAGGGTTCAGCGGAATATACATCCAGTTCCACGGCGTGCCGATGCTTGCCGGAACAATCGAGACCAGAGCCAATGCCACAAAGCCGGCGGTCTGCATTGCGAGTAGCACTATGTCGGAAACCCTTACCGTCTTTCTGCATTTTCCAGACAGATCAAGCAACGAGACCACAACGACAAAAATCAGCAATATCAGGCTGAGTGATGCCGGGGAAAGTGCCTGACAGGTCTTTTTTGATTCTCCGGCAACAACCGTCTCGCCGTTTCCGGCAAGAAACGGGCGAACCGATCCGTCGGCCGATTCTATCAGGGCGTCACTGAAACAGGTCTCCATCATCAGCGGCACCATTCGTGTGCGCCAGGAATCTGTTTTATCGGCATCCGTGCCGCAACCGACATTAAAAACCAGTGTCGCCCAAGGACTTTCATCTTTGAGTATGGACTTCTGAAGAGTTCCGTTGTCGTCCGTGATATACCGATGATCCTTAATGATGAGATTATCCGAATCAAGAGCCTCGATGATTTTGTCGATTGCTTTTGAATTGCAGTTAGAGAACCTGACATTGAAATTATCCTCATATCCTGATTCGACGCTTTCATCGAGCAGCTGCCACAGTCGGCGGATCTGCCTGTCGGTCAGATTCAGGGGATAGGACTTCACCTTTCTGCCCTCTTCCTTGAAATGGGATATATATTCCCTGCTTTCAACCGAGACATAGCGTCCCCTGGCCTGACCGAGAAGTTGCCCGAGAGTACCTCCGGCATTGTCGGTCTCGTAAGAAAATGCATTGTCAAGCCCGTAGGCCGGACACTGAAGCCTGATAGCGGCGTGGCCGCCTGCCTGCCAGATCATGGCTCCGGGCGACGAGACAAGCATCGACACCATCACCGTGTCTCTGGCAGGCGACGGTGTCGATGCTTCTGAAGCAATATACGGATTCCATAGAAATAAAACGAACAGTATAGCTATCCTCAATGTCGTTTTGTCCATATATTGCTGCTGACTGCCTTTAGTTACTTAACAAGAATCTTCTTTCCGTTAAGAATATAGATATTACCCGGGACGACTTCAGTCACCCGTTCTCCTTTAAGATTATACAGAATCTCAGAGCCATTGTTTTCACGCCCCGGATTCTCTACGCCAAGCACTACGTCGGCCTCGTCGGCAGGCTCGCCAAGGCTTATGCCGATTCCCGACTCGTCAGGCTTAAGGCTTGATTTCGTAGTAAGAATGAATGCATGGTTGGCTGGAATCGTAGGAGTTTCCACAAACCAGGGTGTGCTCATGACTCTCATATCCGAAGCAGAGAACCTGTCCTTGCGTGTAGTCAGATCATACACCGAATTCTCGTCAAGATTAGCCTCGATACCCCACAGATTCCGGAGGGTCTTCTCGTTGGCGGGAGTGCTGAGAAGCACTGCATAAGGCACCGCATTGTCGTCAACGGCACGACGGGGAGCGCGCTGTTCGGCTATCTCTTCGTCCGTCACACCGAAACCGGGTTTGTTGACCGCCGGATCATAATCGGAATTCTGGGCTTTAAACGGTATTCTGACAATATTGTCGGTCATTTCTGTGCTGACACACTCGACGAACACCGGAGTCCGGCGTTCTACCGAGCTGATACTTTCTCCCATATCAATATAAGTGACCTTACCAAGTACATCAAGCTCTTTGGTCTGCAACGCAGATTCGCCGAAAGAATGGAACCTGAGCTTGTCGGGATTCACCGCCTCCATCGGGAAATCAACATACATCGCAATCAGGTGAGCGTCCTCTTCATCAGGTTTGTTGATGCGGTGTCCCACAGGCTCAATGGCAAAATAATTGTCGGTCTCGTCCATCGGAATCACATTCCACACTGCGGCGTCGGCTGCCGACAGGGCATGGGCGCTGTCAAGAAGACCGAAATGCGACGAATTGTCACTTGCCGTGCCGACTGTGCTGAATGCGTTCTTTCCGTCGGAGAAACGGCCGTTGGTGAGATACAGGCGCTGTCCCTCCTGAATGCTTGGGATATATTTGAGGAAACCCTGCATTATGGCATGACGCTGCATCTCTGTCGCAAACGCCTTGAAGTTGATGCCGAGAATGCTTGCATCGGGAGCCTTCTCCGGATCGAGAAAACGCTCGACATACATTTTAATCCAGTTGTAAAGCACTTCATGATCCGCGAATATCTTCTCGTAGGTGAGATGATATACTCCGTTGGCATCCTTCAGATCTCCATACTTGGCATCAATATCATATCCCCATTCTTTCCAGAGAGCAGCCTCGGCTGCGTCAATTGCCTCGCCGCTGCCGAGCCCTTGCTTTCCCTGCATATAATGGCGCATACAGGCAAAGCCGAGTTCAAAGGATTTCCTGTTCTGCTCGTTCTTAAGATAGAAATCGCTGGCGGTAGTGCAATCAATCCAATTGAAATACAACCGATACTGATTTCCGCCGACAGGCTCAAGATAGGCATGGAGGTCTATATCCGCCGAGACCTCGGCATTGAACCGCTTCGCGAAATCCACCAGTTTCTCGCTTTCCGAGGTATAGCCGAGCTGTTCTTTTTCGGCACTTGTAAGTTTCGCTATTTCAGAATCGAGCCGGTCGGCCACTATCTGAAACAGAGCCTGCACCATAGCCCGGCCCGAGGCGATATATCCGTATTCTCTGGCCACCCTCTGCAAGGAATAAGCCATTGATTCGTAATCGCTTTCATTGAGATTCATAGCCAGCTTGTTTACAGCCATATCCCAGTAATCTTCCTGAGGCATGCCGAAAACTTCGATTCCCTGACTGCTGAGATTTCCTATCTTATACCGAACCTGGCCGTTGTATAGCTCCGGAACCGCCCGCAAACGCATCACTGTGCCGGCGCTCGTAAGAGCCTCTTCTCGTGTCAGATCGGGCGCTGCCGTAAATGGCCCGCGAACCTCGACATAGCCGGTGCCGCCTGCCGTGCCGAGGGCGCTCTGAACCCTGAAATAACCCTGAATGGGAGCATAATCTTCTCCGGCCGCCAACGACGGCATAACAGAGCCGACAGCTATCGCCGCCGCTCCGAAAAGTCTGAGTAGATTTTTCTTCATAATAATTATCTTGACTATTTTACTATAAGTTCAAGTGTTAAGATTATCCCGTTTATTATTGGTTTCTGCTTGATTCGTAGACCTCTATTGCTCCATACCCTGAAATCAGCCTACTCTTCAGCCTGCAAATTTAAACACAAATTCACAAATTACCCCCCCAAATTGTTAAATACATTTAAACGCCAGCCTTTCAGATATTTTAGACAAATGAACCATCAGTATAAGCCGTTCGTTTTAGATATGCTATGGAACACAAAATTGACATAAAACGCGCCTACGACGCCGCTTCTCCAGGCGACGGATTCAGAATATACATAGACCGCCTGTGGCCCAGGGGACTGTCGCACGAGACATTTCATTACGATCTGTGGGACAAAGAGATCGCTCCGTCGACCGAACTTCGGGAATGGTTCCACACGTCGCCTGACAGCCTGTGGCCCGAATTCGCCAGTCGCTACAAGGCCGAGCTCAACGCCAATCCGGCGTTTCAGGCCATGCTCCAGACAATCGCCGACAAGCCGAAAGTGACGCTGCTCTATTCCTCTCACAACCGCGCGCATAACAATGCCGTGGTGGTCGAGGAACTTCTTGCCGGCGCCGGCTGGCAGCCGACAGAGCCAGAGTAATTTTCTCAGACAACTATAAATAACACACAACTATGTTAAAGACAAGTTACAAATTCGGAGAGGTGCACAACCTGTTGTCTCAGGTCTATGCAGGGCCGGAGAATGTAGAGTTCAGAAGTATTTTCGACAACACCAACGGCGGAGTGTCGCTGCTCGCCTTCAGAAAAGAAATCTTAAAAGATGAAGGAGACGGCCGGTTCGGCCGTCCCCTTCTTTATTGTCGCCTGTAGCTGACGCGCGCCTGATACATCTGCTCCTTTATGCCGCCCCGGCGCAGGAAATCCTCCTGAAGCCGGTCTATATAGTTCCTTAACAGAACGTCGGCCTGATGGATCAGAGTAATGGCGATATTGCATATAGTCTCGTCGCTCCTGACTTTCACAGCCTCTCTGTAATAAGCCGAATCATTTCGGGTTGCACAAATTCTCCGTGTTCTGACTGATTTTTCAGAGTTAATATCCCAAAGATTCAGATTTCTTACACGAAGATAGTCTTCATAATCTAGAAGAAGCTCGTGAAGGCTTGCTTTCGCGACATTAAGCAATTTGATCTCTGTCTCAGATGATGTCGTGCCAGCCTGACATCCTTCGGCAATATTCTGCCTGCCGCTGCGGGCAGCCTGAATCATCTGATCGATGGTTCGGTCACCGACCGCGAGGAATTTATGGGCAAAGAAATAGGTGATATCGTAGATACATTCCGTTTTTTGGAATGCGATTAAGTCGCGATAGTTACCTTTTGGTTTTAGGAAAGTTTCGGGCATGGTCTTTGATTATAGGGCATATAGGGCCTATAAGCCCTATAGTCGGGTTATCTTTCGCAAAGATAGCAATCTTTGCCAGACAACGGCCCCTCCGCGCCGGTCATTCGGCGCGGAGGTAATCGACGGGGTTGCTCCGGGCTACACGCCTGGCATTCAGCGCTACTACAGCAATTATCAGGGCGAGCAATATCAGGAGACAGCCGGCCATGGCCAGGGGCGACAGCGAGACCTGTTCGGTGAACTGCGAGAGCCAGTTACGTCCGATTATCACCGCGGCGATTCCTCCGCAGAATAGCGAGGGCGCCGCTACACGCATAATGTCGCGGCAGAACAGCCGCAGTATCTGCCCTACGGTCGTGCCGTTGACCTTGCGGATGGCTATCTCTTTGGCGCGCCGCTGCACCTCGTCGGCCGTATAGCCTATCAGGCCCACCATAGCTATGAGAAGTATAGCCACACCGGCCGCCATCACCGAGAACCCGAAACGCTTGACCGGAGCCGACAGCGCCTCGACGCGCGTCTTATAAGGAACAAGATATTTATTGTTTCCGAATTTGTCAACAACCTTCTGTGCCTCGGCGAGGGTTTCGGGCGTGAGCTCGCCGAACCTGACGTAGACGTTCTGGCGCACTGAGGTTGCCGGAAACAGCACTCCCGCACGCGGATCGGCATAGTCGTTGTTATATCCGCCGCGCCTTATGTTCTTTATGACGCCGCAGATGGTGAATTCTATCGAACCGCTGTCGCCGCTGTGCTCCGTTATGCAGAACCGCTTGCCGACGATATTGTCGTCTTTGACACCGAAGTGGGTCTTCATGACGTCGATAAACCGTTCTTCGACAATAACCTGATTCACGGTCGTATCGGCATTCTCCCTGAACGTGCCTCCCTGCACGAATTCCATTCCCATGACATCGAAAAGATTGGCGTTGGCCCAGTACATGTCGGCCACATTGACCTGATTGTCCTTGCGCGGATCGTCGTGAATCCAGACGTTATTGCCCGCAGCGCCATAGGCAAAGTCCTGATCGGCCGACGTCACGGCGTCGACGCAGCCGAGACTCGACAACTCGGCGACCATAGCGCCGCGCTCATTATCGGGCATCGTGCCCAGATAGACCGAAGCGATATTCCCGCTGTCGTAACCCATATCGCCGTGGCTCATCATGCGATACTGGCGGAACACGAGCACGAGCAGGCAGAACAGCAGACCGGCAGCGAAGAACTGAACCGAAAGCAGCGCAAGTTTCCAGACCCGGCGCCTGCACGGATTATGCCTGAACACGTTCGAGACAGGGGTCTTGCAGTACATCCACGCCGGAACGACACCCGTTATCACAAGCAGACCCAGAATAACACATCCTTCGACGAGCCACACCCGTCCGCTCGAAAGCAGATCATAGACGCTGTAGCCGAGCAGCATCTCACACTGGTCGGACAGGCAGAGCACTATCAGCACAGCGAGAACTATCGCCACAGCGAGAAAGAACAGGCTCTCGCCCATTATGCGGCCGAATATGGCGGCGTTACCCGTGCCGTAGCATTTGCGCACGGCCATCTCGCGGCTGCGTCGGCCGAACTGGCCGATCACGATAAGGAGATAGTTGAGCGACGCACTGACGAGGATTATGAATGCCAGAATGCTGAGCACCCATATCATTGTCCTGACACTTTCCTGCGCGGTATAGACGTCGGTCAGCGGCATCAGCCCGAAATTCATATGGAACACCTCTATGGCCTCGGGGGGAAGCTCTTTGCGGATCATACGGTCGATATAAGGGCGCACATCGTCGGCCGTCGCTCCGTCGACAAGGCGCACATAGCTCTTGTAGCGGTCGTTGCCGACCCAGTTTTCCGTTCCGTCGCCCATGAAATTCCCGATCGAAGGCATCGAAAGATATATGGCGTTGGTGAATGTCGAGTTGACGGGAAAATCTTCATAAATGCCGTCGATCATCACGGAATAGCTGTCGTTCAGTTCGGGGCTCGACAGTGTGGTTCCGATGACATCGCCGCCGATCTTCTCGGCCAGAGAGCGCGGAATCATGCAGTGGTTCTCGACAGCGAGCGCCTCCTTCGGATTGCCGCTTATGACGGGCTGACGGAGAACGTCGAACGCACAGGTGTCGGCCAGTATAAGAGCATCGGCATCGAAAAGCTGTCCGTCGGGGGTCTTTACGGTCAGCTCCCCGGTTATCTGGGTAAAGCGGGTGGCACTCTCGACCGGCGGCGCATAGCGCTTCAGCCCCGGCGCGATAGCTCCGGGCGTCTGGAGATATTCCATGAACTCGCCGTGGGTGATGACACTTTCCGTAATGACATATACATTCCCGTTTTCAGGTATAAAGCTGTCGTAAGACTGTTCGATATACGCTTTCGCCACGAGCAGAAGCCCGATAGCCAGTCCTATTGTCAGGCAGAACAGCTTTGTAAGGTTCCGCCTCAGGTCGTTGACAAAGAATTTCAGCATCGCAGTTACATTTTATTGTTCAGACTTTCAACTATCCGGCCGTCGAACAGATTGATGATATAATCGGCCTGCGAGGCATCGCGCTGCGAGTGGGTGACCATTATTATCGTCGCGCCGTCGCGATGCAGCTCATCGAGAATCTGAAGCACCTCGCCGCCATTTTTCGAATCGAGGTTACCCGTTGGCTCGTCGGCAAGAATCAGCCCCGGACGCCCTACGATAGCGCGGGCAATCGCCACCCTCTGCTGCTGACCGCCCGAAAGCTGCGACGGATAGTGACGGCAGCGGTGGCTTATCCCCATGCGGCGCATGGCCTCGTCGACCCGGCGGTTCTTCTCGTCGCGGCCGAGATTGAGATTGTTGAGCGGCAACATTATATTGTCGCGAACACTCATGTCTTCTATCAGGTTGAACGACTGGAAGATGAATCCGATGCGTCCTTTACGCCAGGCCGTGCGCTCGGCCTCTCTGAGGTTGGCGACTTCCTCGCCGTCGAGACGGTAACTCCCCGAAGTCGGGTTGTCGAGCAGACCGAGAATGTTGAGCAGGGTCGACTTTCCGCAGCCCGAAGGCCCCATTATAGCGACATAGTCGCCGTCGGCGATTGTGAACGACACCTTATCGAGAGCCACGGTCTCGACCGAATCGGTGCGGAATATCTTCTCGAGATTGCTGATTTCAAGTTTCATTGTCTATCGGTTGTTAATTGGTTTATTTCAGGACTATTCTGTTGGCATTGCCGAAATTCCTGTAGGAGCTCGTAATGATGCGCTCTCCGGCCGTCAATCCTTCGAGAATCTCGTAATACTGAGGATTCTGGCGCCCGATCTTTATGTCGCGCAGGGTGGCTGTCGAACCGTCTTTGCTGACCACGAACGCCTTATTTCCCCCGGTGCTCTGGAAGAAAGCGCCGCGCGGAACCAGAAGCGCCCGTGCCGGCTCGCCGAGCTGGAGGTCGATATAGAAAGTCTGCCCGACCTTTATGTTTTCCGGGCGCGCTCCCTCGATTCTGAGGTCGGCCCGGAATGTGCCGTCGGTAACCTCGGGATAGAGCTTACTGACGACAACGTCGTATTTCGCGCCGTTGCGCTCGATTCGCCCTTTCAGTCCCGGCTCGACGCGGTCGATGTAATGCTCGTCGATTTTCACTGCTATCTTATAGTCGTCGAGAATGTTTATCTGCCCTATCTGCTGGCCCGCGGCAATGTTCTGGCCGAGTTCGGCGGTCAGGTTGCCGAGCTGGCCGGAGTGCGACGCCCTGACGTTGAGATTGTCGGCCCGCTGCCTGACGAGGCTGAAATTTTCCTGCATATTGCGCAGGCTCTCGCGCATCATCCTTATCTGCTCACGCCGGTAGAGCGAATCCTGACTGAGACGCTCCTGAAGCAGCGCGAGACTGCGACGCGCCAGCTCGCAGTCTTCGCGGGCCTGAAGATATTCCTCGCGCGAGCAGAGGTTCTCCTTGTAGAGCTGTTCGTGCTGTTTCATTATGCGCTGCTTGCGGCTGTAGTCGGTTCGCGTCGACAGAATGTCCTGCCTCACCTGAAGCCGCTCTTTCTCCATGGCCAGCTCGGTGTCGCGGAGCATGTTCTGCTTTTCGGCGAGCTGCGACTCAGAATCGAGAATCTGCTGGCGGAGGTTAGGATTGTGAAGCGTCAGGATTATATCCCCTTCCTTCACCATCGCACCCTCTTCGACCCATCTGCGGTCGACAATGCCCGTTTCGAGAGCCGACACCTGGACAGTGACGCCCGTCTCGACGCGTCCGTTAAGGCGGATACAGTCGTTGAAGATTCCGCTCGTGACCTCGGCGATGGTGACACTGTCGGCATCGGCCTTATAGGTGTTTTCGCCAATCCGGGTTATCGCATATATCGCCGCCGCAACGATCGCAGCGCCGGCTGCCACCACCGCGGCTTTCTTCAGAAACCTGTTTTTCGGTTTTATCTCCTTATCCATTACTTTATAAGTTTCTCTCCGTTATAATATCCTAACATAATCCGGCTTATTATCCGGCGTATACGCTTCCCCTCGAAGTTGGCCCGGGCCGTGGCGAGTTTCGCCCCCGAGGTGTAGAGGTCGATTGCCGACGCTCCGCCAAGCTCAAACTTACGCTGCACGGCATTGTAGGCAGCCTCTTCGGCCCTGACGCGCGCCTCGGCGGCGCAGAGCTCTTCGGCGGCGCTTTCGAGGTCGAGCCGGGCCTCGGCTTTCTGACGGTCGGCCTCATAGCGGGCCTCGTCGAGCAGAATCTCCCTGCGGCTCACTTCGAGCGAGGCTTTCCTGACGCCGTTTATCCTCGACAGGCCTGTAAAGAGCGGCACCCCTACGGTGAATCCGACGTAGCGTCCCATATTGTCGCGCCACTGCTGCGAGAACCGCGGGGTCTGATATCCGTCGCCGTAGATTCTGTAATACGATGTCGACACCCCCATATTCAGCGATATTACGGGCGAGAACCGTCCTTTGGCCGCTTTCAGATAATAGCGGCTCTCTTTTAGAGCGAGCCGGGCCTCGGCAATGCGCGGATTCTCGAAACCGGCGTCGGCCTCACCTTCGTATTCCTCTTCGGTCAGTTCCGGCACGACGCCGTCGAAAGGCATCCCCATGCAGCTCTTCAGCCTGAGATGCGCCTTTTCCAGCAGGCTGTTCTGATTGGTCAGCTCATAGCGGTCGGCCGCCACGATAGCTTCGACCTCGGCCAAGTCGGCGCCGCTCTTAGAACCGAGTTCCACACCTTTTTCCACAGCCCGGAGATTGCGCAGATCGCGCTCGAGCTGCTGCTCCATCTGCCCCACCATCGCCTTGCAGTACGACACATTATAGAACGCCTTTATCACCTCGATCGAGATTTCGTCGGCGTCGGCCCGGGCGCCCTCTTCGCGACGCAGCCTGCCGGTCTTCGCAGCCCTGAGGTTGTTGACGCCGACAAGGCCGTCGAACAGGGGAATGGACATCTGGAGGCCGAAGCCCGAATAAAGCGTCTTGCGGTTGTCGTAGGTGTTGGTCTCGGGGTCGATATTTCGGCCGAAGCTCATATTGCCGCTCGCCGAAAGGTCTACCTCGGGCATCAGCGCCGAAGCGGCCAGACGGCTGTCGGCAGCCGCCTGCCTCACCTCGATCGAATTGACGATATTGCGGTGGGCATGTTCGCGGGCGTAGACAAGGCAGTCGTTGAGGGTCATCCCTGCCTGCGCCAGCCGCGCGACGATAAAAAATGCTATCAGAGCTATAAGTCTCATTGTGTCGGATTGGTTTTGACACTGCGAAGATAGGGGCCCCCGAGCCCTTCGCCCCCCGTTTTCCCGAAAAACAGACGACAGGACTCCGAAATCGTATGATTTTTAGACACTCCCCCTCATTTCGCGCCGATTCCGCGGCAATTCACTTCCGCAAACGCGCCCTAAGCTGTAACTTTGCGTCATGAAGATACTTATTATCGACGACAACAGGGCAGTGCGCGTTTCGCTGAAGCTTGTTCTCGACAGCGAATTCGACTCGATAACGGCCATCGGTGACCCACGGCTGCTGCCGGCACTGCTGGCCAAGGGCGATTTCGACGCAGTTCTGCTCGACATGAATTTCGACAACAGCCGCCTCGACGGCAGCGACGGTCTCTTCTGGCTCGCGCGCATAAAGGAAATGCCCCGACCTCCCGCCGTCATCCTAATAACGGCTTTCGGCGACATCTCGCTCGCCGTCGAGGCCATGAAGAGCGGCGCCGACGATTTCATAACCAAGCCCTGGAACAACGACGGGCTCATAGCCAAGCTCAGCTCGGCCATAGCGAAAAACCGTGCGGAGCGGGCCGACCGCGCCATCCTCTCCGACGCCCGCGATGCCCGCGAGCGCGAGGAAAAGCAGCAGGCCATGACTCTCGACGAACTCAAAGCGGCCCATATCGACGCTGTCGTAGCCCGATGCAACGGCAATCTCTCGCGCGCCGCCGAACTGCTCGGCATAAACCGCCAGACTCTCTATAACCAGCTGAAAAAGAAATGAGACACTTCCGACTGAATTTCTTCGGATGCATTGCCGGCAGTATTGTCTTCGCGGTTCTGTCGGCGCTCTGCTTCCGCGCGGGCTCGTGGGCCGCAGGTGTGCTTCTGCTCATTCCGTCGGGAGTGGCGGTCGCGGCTCTGTGGCGGCTCGTCAGACGGCTTATTTTCTCAATGTCGGAATTCGTCGAAGCGCTTGAGATGAACGACCCGACAATACGCTTCCCCGAGAGCGGCGACCCCTGCATAAGCCGCATGTCACAGGCTATGCGGCGCATAACCGGGCTTTATAATTCCGCACGCCTCGAACTGGAGACGCGCAAGCTCTATTACGACCGCATACTGCGCATAATGACCCACGAAATGCGCAACGCCATAGCTCCCGTCGTGTCGCTCAGCGCCGACATGAAAAAGAATCCGGCCCGTTATCAGGGCGAGAACTTCCGCGAGGCCGTCGGACTTATCAGCGACGAGAGCGAAGGGATAAGCCGCTTCCTCGAATCATACTACGAACTGACCCACCTGCCCGCTCCGCAGACAGCGGAAATCGACGTCAAGGACTTCTTCTCGGGGCTGCGCCGATCGTTCATGATCTTTCTGAGAGAGTCGGGACTGCCCGACGACACGATCAGCTACACTCTCCCCGTCGGCATGACGCTCAGGGCCGACCGCGGGCTGCTCAACCGGCTGGTGACAAACGTGCTCCGCAACGCCGTCGAAGCTGTCGCATCGGCGCCTGAGCCGCGCATAGAGGTCAGCGTGTCGTCAAGCGGCGGCCATCCCTTCATCAGCATCGACGACAACGGCCGCGGTATTCCGCCCGAAGTCATGCAGAACCTCTTCCAGCCGTTCTTCACGACCAAGCCGGGCGGCAGCGGAATAGGTCTCTGCCTCAGCCGCCAGATCGCACGCCTCCACGGCGGAGACTTCACACTGACATCCTCCGCGCGCGGCACAAAAGCCCTGATAACCCTCCCCTGACAACCGAAAACAGCTGTGATTTTCCGTCCATGTATGTGGCCGCTTGCCTTTGGCTTTTTCCGAGTAAATTATCCTGTCCGGGCGTAGGGACGTGCCTTTGGCACGTTTCACATACATCTGACAGCCAGTGCGTTGCAATGCTACGTGCCAAAGGCACGTCCCTACGCCAGTGAGTTTCCGACGCTGATTTCATCAAAGTTCGGTTCTGATATGCCCGGTCAGTCTACCGGGCTGAACTCGTCTTTGCCCACACCGCAAACGGGACATACCCAGTCGTCGGGAAGATCGGCAAACGATGTTCCGGGAGCAATACCGTTTTCGGGATCTCCAATCTCGGGATCATAGACCCATTCACACACCTCACATACGTATTTCTTTTTGTCCATAGCTTAAAATTTTATTGTTAGGTTAATAATCCGAATATCTACGGTCTACATTCTGAAACGCCTCATACCGCAGTATTGTTCGGGCATCCCTCCGCCCATTTTTCCGACCCACAGACACCGCCCTGCGTAATTACGCCACGGCGCCTCCCTGCAATATAATGAAACCTATATTACCCGTTTCTCCGATTTTTTTATTACTTTTGGCTCAAATAAACGCTCACAATGAAGAAAGAGAACGAACCGGCCGACAGCCTGCGGCAACTTCTGGAACTCGAAGCCAAATACGTCGTGCGCCACGAGGTGCTTGACGAATTTCTGGCCGGAGGCGTGCCTGTGAGCCTTGACACCTACGGCCCGATGATCGATGCCGGAGAGTTCAACCCCGACATATATGTGGTGAAAGACGGTCTCATCCGCGGCACGTATATGGACAAGAATATAGAGAAGACCGTAGGATTCGCACTCCCCGGAACTTTGCTGATCTCTTTCCATTGCTACTACAGCGGCGAGCCCTCATATTACCGGTTCGAGGCCTGCTGCCCGACAACGGTGCTGCGCATTCCGCGGGCTTACTTCGACGGACTGCTCCGGCGGTCTCACGAATTCGCCCTATGGGTAATGAGCGCCCACCAGAACCAGCTTTTCTACAACGAATGCCGCAATCAGGTGCTCAGCGGCGACGCCAAGAGCCGTCTGTTACAGCTCACCCAACGGTTATCAGGACTCGTCGACGGCGAATGGCTGACAGGCGACTCCGCTCCCGACAATCACGACCGGCGCCTGAAAAGCGAGCTGAACACCCGCTGGAAAGCCATTTTCCGTATCGTTCCGTCGAAGATTATTGCCTCTTATCTCGGCATAACCGAACAGCACCTCAGCAAAATCAAACGCCAGATAATCACCTCAGGCGAACTCTAAACAAACGCGACCGCCCCATAAGAGGTAGCGGCCGCGCCTTCCAGCATATTTTTCGGAAATTATTCGGGACGAATCACGGTCACCTCACCTGTGGCGCCGTCGATCTCCAAAAGATAGAGCTTCGAAAGAATCTCGCCGTCGTAGGCGAATACCATCAGGCGGTTCTTGCCCGGAACCCATTTTCCCGCAACGGAGTCAAACACAGGGCTGATAGAACGGGTTATTATCTGCTTGCCGGTATGAAGCGTGAGATATGAACCGTATGCAGCTACTTCATCCAGCATTATCTCTTCGTCGGTACGCCCGTTGGTCTTGACATAATAGTTATCGGCCGCGAGATTTTCAATGACATACTTGACGGTGTTGTCCGACGGTGTGATCGTGGCGGTGTATTTCTGTGTATCCTCGTCGAAATCAGAAATCTTTATGTCGAAAGTAACTTCGTCGGTTGTCTCGCCACTCTTTGTCGACAGCGTCTGGGTGTAGACAGCGGTCGTGCGGCCTCCCTCTTCATCGACACCGAATATCATCAGGCGGTATTCTTTCTTAGTATCGAAATAAACGCCGTCGAAAACGTTGTCGTGGCTGTTGATCACGGCGTCGCCGGTCTGGATATGGTCGGTATCGGTTGTCCAGCGGTTTCCGTTCATGCGGGTCAGAAACTGGAGCTTCCTGGCAATCCACATCTCGGTTGTCGTCGAAGCGAAAGCCGTTTCCTCTTCAATCAGGGCTATCCAGCGGAGCGACTTATCGGAGGGCTTGACGTCGAGGCTCATCTCGGCGCCGCTAAGGCGAGTGGCCGCGACGTCGAAAGTAGCGTTGCTGGTCGGAGAAACCGGAGGCACGGTGATATCGAATGTCTGGATATTGGTAACAAGCTGGCCGATCTCGCATCCGAAAGCGGCGACAACGAACTGATCGCCGACAACGATATTGGAGCAGCGCGCCGAACCTTCGCCGAGATTGGTCAGCGAGGGCCATCCGCCCGACCCATTTGAATAGGCAAGCTGTTCGAGATTGGCAAGGTGAAGTCTAACGGTATTTTCAATGCCGTTCTGGTCGACCTCGCTCTTGTTGAAGATGGCAACAGCGAACGGAATTGTCGGGTCGGAGCTCTTCACGCCTACCTCAACCTTGTTTGATGTCGGGGTCGGATCGTAGGTGAATGTATAATCGACTTGCGCAACCTCGAGTTTCTTTGTGCGCCATTCGATCACCGTCGGTTCGGCGGCGATAACGATGTCGTCCTCGGTATATTTGGCCGGAATCACAATGAACACCATGTCCATCTCGGGAGTTATCTGGTAATCCTGATCCCACCATTCCGTGCGGGCTCCGTCGGCATGGTAGAGAATCGATTTCTTATCGACCTCGGGAACAGTCTTTTCCCAGAAATCGGCAAAAGCATGGACATCCTCGTAGAACTGAGCCCAGTAGCCCATATACCATTCGCGCTTGTCAACACCGGCAAGCTTCGATTTCGGGCATCCGAAAACAGTGAACCAGGTGTCGTCTTCGGTCGTGGTAACCGTATATTCGAGATTATAGTGGTGAGGCGTGATCGTGACAGTCAGCGGACTCTCGGGAAGAGCCTCGACAGGAGTCATTTTCGTTATCGACGAAAGCTTGTAGGTCTTTTCCGTTCCGTCTTTCTCTCTGACGGTCATCTGGGTATAGTCACCGATAGCGGCGTCATCTTTCTGATATGTTATCTTCTCGGTGTCGTCGAGCCAGATGCGGCCGATACTTTTTCCCAATACGCCGGTCAGATCGATACGGCTTATGCCGGCAAAGATTGCGGCTGCTCCGGCTATGGCCAGAAGTCCCGTTGTAAATTGTCTTTTCATGCTTACTTGACTGCTACTTTGAACGACATATCATTGATTTTAACAATATAAACGCCCGGGACAAAGCAATCGAGGCATATCTCGACGCGGCCGTCGACAACCTCGTCGGCGGCCGCAAGCCGTCCGTCGAGTCGATAGATGCTTACCTCCGTGCCGTCGGCAACGCCTCTGACAACAATCTTTCGGCCTTGCTGCTCTATCTCGGGGGAGTCGGCGTCGACACTGCCGATAGCAGCGTCAGAGACATGGCTCATACCGACAATATCATTACGCGAAATTTCGACTTTGCCCGAAGCCGCGCTCTCGGCAACCATATTCTCGGTGTCGAAACTGATAGCGAGGTCATCGGCCAGTGTGATGGCAACGCTCGAACCGTCGCGAAGATCGACATTGAGCGTCTTGAATCCTGCCGCCCATAACGACGACATGGATGCCAGCATAAATGTGAGTAATAGAATTTTTTTCATAAAACAGAGTTATTGTGATTGGTAATATGCAATGTTCAAAGATACGATTTATCGGCATTTCGGCAAAATTTGCCACCTAAAGCGCCGAAAAGCATAACGCCTTATCGCAACGCCACGAAATTATTAAGCAATTGTTATAATCACCTTAATCTGAATTAAGAAATGCCGGTCATAAAATTATTTTAACAATTTGCCTCGCCACAGTCTATCGTCCGGCACAGTCCGGGAGGCAACGCTCTTTTAACTCTTTTTGAGCAACCATTCGCCCGAAAGGGTTGTTATTCAAGAGTACATCAAAATTCAAAGATATATTATTATGGACTGCAACTGTAAATCCAACAAAGAAAAACACTCCTACCACTTCAACATCTCCGAAGTGGTCGACGGTAAAGTTCAGGAAGTCATGAACTTCAACTTCGGTGGCCATCACGACCTCGCCGCCATGGTAGAAAGAACCAACGAAAAAGGCGACATCTCCGATAAAGACACCAAACAATCCACAATCCGCCATCCCTCCACTGTTAGCCTATGGATAAAGAGCAATCGGCAAATCTTCTCGACAAGGCCGCCCGGATATGCATAACAAAACATTCCGGCCAACGCGACAAAATGGGTCGCGCCTATTTCCAACATCCCATGCGGGTGGCCATGCGTTGCGCCACTGACGAGCAGAAAATGGTGGCCCTTCTCCATGATGTTATCGAGGACTGCGGCGTCACCGCTGACGAACTTCTCGCCGAAGGCTTCCCTCAGGAAGTAATAGAAGGCATCGTTGCCGTGACCCGACAGGATGGCGAAAGCTACGAGGAATTTGTTGCCCGGGCAAAGCAGAATCCGCTTGGCCGCGCAGTGAAACTCCACGACCTTGAAGATAATCTCGACATTTTCCGACTCGACACCCTTTCGCCCGAGATGGCGGCTCGATTTTCCAGATATCTCGCCGCCTACAGATTCCTGCAGTCCGACGACACTCCCGACCCCGGGAAGCGACCAGCAAAAATCAAGACAGTCGACGAACTGTATTCCATTCTGCGTGCTGAGGAAGATAACAGGATCCGATCTCGGTCAAGCCACACCGGCGGAACGGACTATATGCGCAACAGACTGATAATCCGCGACAAAGACCGGACGGTGATAGACGAATCCAATATCTTCGACACACTTGTGGCAGTCGGACGCCTGATAGGTTTCGATAAAATTTACACCGCCGGAGTCATGGCGCAGAAAGGCCGCTTCAACTACAAGCTCGTACGCCACTCCACTCTGTCGGAATGTTATAAACGCGACACCTCCGGCTGGATGGTCCTTTCCAACATCCCGGTAGTTTCAGCCGCTCTCGCCCTCAACCACCTTTTCGACAAACTCAACGCCAGATACATCGCCTCGGTCGTGGACAGGTAACCGGGCCGGCCGCATTGCATCTCCCAATCAGGTAAAAGCGAAAGGATTGACGGAAAAGTGTCTGAGACGATTTAACCGGTCACAAATTGCGACCGGCTCATTTTCCGTGGTATTTTGAAATCCGATTTGTAATCGGATTATACAAGACTTTGCTATAAATGGCGATAAATACCATATAGGCTTATGAATTATCACCGAATAATATCCATTAATTTACCTCTGATAAAGACCATTTTCTTCGGCGCGTTATATCCTAAGGCATCAACAAGCCCGTAAGTCAACCCCAATAGCGCACTGCCATTGACCAGTTGTCGGTTAAATGTCCAGACCTCTTTACTCCGTCCACCCGATGTGATCTGACTTATTTGATAAAGTCCTTTCGGATATATTTCAGTAACCATTTCACTTGTCATACCAACTGCAATCTTTCCCTGAGCCAAAAGCGAGCCATATTTTTGACCATATTTGGCTATAAGCTCATCCCTCTTTTCGTCCTTTTTCTGTTTTTCTGCTATTTCGCTTTGTTGAATTTCTTGCAATCTGAATTGATATCTCTCAGCAGCCATATCCCGCATCTCTGTCCAAGTAGTGCATCGGTCGAGTTCTTCCCAGTCCTCATCCTCAAATCTTACGTTGGGTTTCAAAGTAGTAATATCATAAAGAGGCTTATCATATTGTTTCAACCATTCATCTTCGGCTACTGTTCCATCATTAAATGTAACTTTACAATCCACATTACTATATCTGAATACGTCGACCCCAACCGGATGATAATGACCCTCAAGAATTTCCCCGGTATGATAACGATATATTCCTTCATAGGGTTTCATATCACGGATACTTCCGGTAAATGTATCACCGTTATGGTAATATATTGTCGGCTCTTCGTCGCTTAGCTTTAATATGTCTATAACAGAAGCAGATACGCCTTGACACATATTCGGAAATCCAGAAGCTGTGAATGTTATACTGTCAATATTTTCAATACTATTTGTTGGAATAGCTGATATTTTAAAATTGTTTCCCCTACCATATGCGAAAATATCAAAACAAGGAGTTTTTGAATCCATATCAAATGGTACATTACGTGCACTTATCTCTATCTGACCGGAATCGGGAGCAGGGGATATATTAAAGTAGCGCACACCATTGTGCCTCATTGCTCGTGACACTAATCCTAAAATTGAAGAACCGCAATGCTGCCATTCGCCTTTGGTAACGGGAGACAATTTCGGTTCATCATTACCACTCATATTACTAATGGAGAAGCACCCCTTCATAGTAACTTCGCCATCGTATAATTCGCCCTTTATGTATGGTATGGAGGCATTTCCATAGTAAATCCCTGAAAGAAATGGTGTGATTGAAGTTGTTTCTTTACCTTGTTTTACAACAAGCTGACCATTTTCCATACATATATCATAATCTTTATTTCTGTCAAAATGATAATTATATATGGCGATATACTGACCCGATACAAATTCTTTTTTGTAAACGTAGCCAACGACTATTTTGTCAGCTTCCTTAAATGTAATTACTTGTTGTTTTGCTTTAGGATTAAGTGTATTTGAATCATACGCTGATTGAGACATTACAGGTAAAACAACAGCGATTAATGTGAATATAAAAAAACAAATTCTTTTCATTTTAAGAATTTTATGCCGCGGTCATCCCCTCGTTGGCTATTTGATTGGTTTACAAAGGGAAAGCGTAGGAATCTGTATCGGTTACCGTCCTACAACTGGAGGCTTCTCGCATTGCCCATCAATAGTCGGACGGCAACGAAGAAGCCCTACGCTTGTATATGTAACCAATGCCTCCGGCAATATTCCTCGCGGAACACCATGCCGGCTGCAAGATAATTACATATCCACGGGCATCCATCGTTGCTCAATCCCTGACTATTGATTGAAATTTTGCGAGAATTTCCAGTTGTCAAGAATCAGCGCGGATAAACGCTTTCAATTATGTCGTGCCTCCCGCCCTCTCTCCCGTGACCGGGGCTTCGATGCGGTCAGCAATCGCAAAGATATATATTTTCCCTAATATTTATTCAAATCAGGCTGAAAAATAAAAGTTTTGCGGGGCCGGTGACGCGGGCGGTCATCCACGACCACGTGCGGATAATATCGAAGTTTTGTGGGGGGGTGGGGGCGAGGACGCGGCGGACGCGATTAATCGCGTCCCTACACGGGCGGTCATTCACGCCCTCCTGCGGATAATATCGACGTTTTGCGGGGTCACGGGACACGGGCGGTCTTCCACGCCCACCTGCGGAAAATATCGAAGATTGCGGGGGCCGGGACACGGGCGGTCCGTGAATTGCGGGAAAAATGCTAACTTTGCATATCTCATTCAATAATGATGAAAAATGGCTGACCGCCACCAATTTCGTGCCAATTGGCATCCATATGACGAAGGGCTCTACTTCGTTACAATCTGCTGTGCCGACAAACGCCATTTATTCGGCAAAATCGTCGGTGCGCAATTCATAGCGTCCACATTAGGTAGTCTCGTCAAAGAAAACATCGAGAAGATCCCTTCATATTATAACGACGTTGAAATTCCGAACCACGTCGTCATGCCGAATCATATCCATATGGTGATATCGATTGCCACGTCCCCGGTAGGGACGCGATTCATCGCGTCCGCCGCGTCCAAAGCTCCCGAAGCATCCCAACCGTCCCCGCAAAAGCTCGGATGTCTTAGACAAAGCCGCCACGAAGCGCCTGAGTCACAGGATTTCCATCACAACAGCCGTCTGGCCTCTGTGGTAGGAGCATTTAAGGCCGGCGTGACACGTCAGGCACGTGCGCGACAAAACCCAAGCCAATCAGGCAATTCCAAAATCTGGCAACAAAGGTTTCACGAATATATAATACGGAGCGAGCGTGCCTACACGAACATCATGAATTACATTGACAATAATGTAGCGAATTGGCGTAACGACACTTTCAACGATAAAAAGATTGACTGCGCGGACGATGATTGACAGCCATCGACCGCGCGGTCATCTTTAGGTTGGGCGTATTGACAGCGCGGACGCGATTAATCGCGTCCGTACAAACGAATTTTTCGGCCTTATCGGCGGGGAAGGAGGGTTGTCACCGACTCGGCGCCGTGGTAGAAGAGGCGGGCGCGCACGGCCTGCGGGTCGGCAGCCTCGACGGGGCCGGTGTAGAGCGGCGATGATAAGGTCGGCGTCGTGCCGTCGGTGGTGTAGCGGATCTCGGCGTCGGCGTAGGGGCTGTTCATGACGATGCGGTTGCCGTCGAGCTTCATGCCGGGCTGACGCAGATGGAAACTGTAGCCGCGGCGCGCAAGGCGCGGAAGCTCGCGATAGCCCATGAGGGCGTTGAAGCGACCGTGGGTGAAGGTGGTATCGGCATTCCATCCGCGCTCGGCCAGAGCGAACAGACGCGGAAAGAGATAGCGTTCCATCTGTGAGTCGGAGCGCAGTGTCTCGGCCCAGAGCTGGCCCTGAACGCCGAGGATGCGCGTCTTGTCGGCGTCGGAGCGCGGAGCCACGTTCCCGGCATAGCCGTCGAGAGTCTTGAACTCGTCGATGACACCGCCCCAGTTCAGGCCCTCTTCTTCGGGATGGGCAGAATGGGCGAAATCAAGGTAGAAATGGCCGAAGTCGCATATCAGGGGCGTGAACCCGCTGCGCAAAGCCATCGAACCATGTTTGACCCCCTTGCGGAAGTTGCGGTCGACCCATAGGTTCACGTAATCGACCTGCGGCGCTACGCGGGCCGAATAGCTGTCGTTATAATCTGTAGCTATATCCTGCCATCCGGCGATCTTCACCCCCTTGCGGGCCATCATCTCAGCCATGCGCTCAACCCAATAGGCGTGGAGACCGCTGTCGTCCTCGATTCCATGCTCGGCCTTGAAGGCTGTGGCAGCCGGCGAACCGCTCCAGGCACCGCCGGGCACTTCGTCGCCGCCGATATGGAACGCCGGAAGCTCTACTCCGGCCTCGCGATACATCGCTATGACCTCGTCGCTGACAACGTCGAAAAAGCGGTAGGGGCCGGGGAGCGCGGGATTGAGCACGCAGTCGCGGTATTGCTGGGCCGAGCGGTAGCGGCTTGTGTCGGCCGGCTCATGAAGACGGAAGCTGCTGTCGCCCGTAGTGCGCTCGCGGAAGTCCATGGCCTTGATTGCCACACGGGCATGGCCCGGCGACTCGAATTCGGGCACGACCGTTATACCGCGCTCGTCGCAGTAGCGCAGGAAGTCGACAAACTCCGCGCGGGTATAATAGCCGTGGTTCAGCTCGCCGTCGGGATTTCCGGCGCCCGAATATATCTGGGCCGGGAAGAGGCGCTCGTCGGTAGTGTAGCCGCGGCGCGAGCCGTAGGTTATCAGTTCGGGAAGGGGAGCTATCTCGAGGCGCCAGCCCTCGTCGTCGGCCAGATGGAACTGCAGGCGGTTAAGACGCAGGTCGGCCATGCCGTCGACAATCTTCTTCATCTGGGCGAGCGAGTGGAAATTGCGCACGACATCTATCATCATGCCGCGCACGGGATAGTCGGGCCAGTCTTCTACAACGGCCTCGGGCACTCCCGAAGGATTCGTCTCGAACAGACGTTTCGCAGTGCGGCGCGCCATTGCCAGCGCGGCACGCGAGGCGCCTTCGATCTCTACGCCGGCGGGGGTTATCGTCAGCCGGTAGAACTCGGGATTGTCGGCCTTGACAGTCTTCTCCGACAATATTCTGCCGTCGCGGCATTTCTTCTGCGACGTGATTCTTACGTTTTTCAGCGACGGCGCCATATCGAACGGCCCGGGAGCTGCGGCTTCGAGCTGAAGGGCCTCGTTGAGCGCATAGATGTCAGGGCCGTAGACCATCTCGTCGCGCCCCTCCATCGACCACTGCCGCGGATCGCCGACATTGAACTTCTGACGGAACCCTACATCGAATGGCTTTCCGGCGGCATCGACGCCGAACACGGCGTCGGTACGGAAACTGGCCTGCGGACAGGTTCCGTGGCAGACTACGTCGACGACAACGCTGTCGGCGCCCGCAGCGAAGCGCGGCGAAGCTATGTAATAGGAGCCGGGGATGAGTTCGGCCACGGTGTCGGCCGGATTAATCGTTTTCATCTCCATCCCGACCTGCGAGAAGCCGAGACGCTTAAGGCGCGCGAGATCGCCCCTGAGGGTGAAACGCTGGGTGTAGGCGGTGCGCCATTCCTGTGTCGGAGCGTGGCCGACAACCTCCCATTCAACATCGACATTTCCGGCAACGGCAGTCATAGCTGCCGCCGACAATAAGGCAGTGGCAATTTTTTTCATGGTAAGACTATTTTCCGCAAAAATAGCCAAAAAAATGGAAATTTCGGGGTTCATCGGGATTAATCAGGATTAATCGGGATACTTCGGGATAAAGCCTAAACAACAGCGCGGGGCCCGGCTGACTGCCGGACCCCGCGGGTATTTCTTTTCAGAGCTGTTCTTACTTGAAGAAGTGGGGGATATTGTTCTGAACCTTGCGGCGTCCCTTGATGATGTTGACGATATTACGGCTCAGCGCGCCGGCACCGCGGGTCTGAACGAACTGGGCTGCACTTTCGTCGGCATTGAACGGACGGCCCTCGGTCTCGATGTCGGTAACGGTGAACACAACCAGAGCGTTGTTGGCTTTCATCGGGCCGACCATCTGGCCTTTCTTGGCAGCGGCCGCGGCAGCTGTCAGGGCGCTTTCGTTGGGGCCGAGACCCGGAATGAAGATCTGGCCGAAGGTAACGGTGGTGGTGTCGACAGAAGCGCCCATGGCCTTGGCGTAACCGGCAACGTCTTTGGCTTTACCCTGATACTGCTTCAGCAGGGCGTCGCCCTTCTTGGCGTTGCGCACGCGTGTCTCGAGCTCAGAGCGGACATCGCTGTAGCTGGCGGGCATATAGTCCTCATAGGTATCGGCCACAGCCACGGCAATGAGGCGGTCGTCGGTCTGTTCGCCGAACACGGGCGAAACCTGACCCTTCTTGGCATCGAGAGCCCATGCGACAGCATTGTGGGTTTCGTTGAGGTTGCCGATCATCGGCGAAGAGTTGCCGACGAGGGTTTCCTGAACGTTATAGCCGGCCTTGGCGGCGTTCTCCTTGAAGGATTTGGCGTTGTTGTTTGTCTTGGCATATTTGTCGAGGTCGGTAAAGAGCTTGTTGAAGGTGGCGTTGCTCGGTTCGAGCACATAGTTGACTTCGACAATGTCGTAGACGGTCACCGGAGCCTTACGCTGGCGCACACGGAAAATGCGGCCGTTCTCGGCGAGGGTGTCGGGGGTGAACCACTGGCCCAGGGTTGCGCCGTCGATAGCCGGACGGAGCGAGGCCATGTCGGCGGCTGTCATCTGAATCCAGGTGCTGTCCTGCGAACCTGCCACAAGGCTGTCTTTAGCAGCGTCGGCAAACGATTTGCCGCCGTTGAGATCGGCCACCATCTTAGCGACTTGTGCGCGGGTGCCCTGAACCATCAGGAAGTCGATCAGCACAGAGTCGACCTGCGAGGTCGAGCCCATCAGCTTGGCCAGCGTGTAGTCGTTGCCGCGATGGCTTACCAGAGCGGCTTTGCCTACTGTGGCGCTGTCGACGAAGCTCTTCATTGCCTGATCGGTGATGGCGCCACGGGTGAGAGATTTGCGCTCGGCGAGGAAGCCGTCCATATCTTCGACGCCGGTAGCGCCTTCCTTGGTGTTAAGACCTGCCAGAGCATTTTCTACGCGCTTCTGGCCGGCCTGGATGTCGGCGGGACTCGGAGTGATGTCGACAGCGATATATTCGACCTGACGGATCGGCTCGGCGAGCTCGTAGCGACTTTTGCGCTCGGCATATTCGGCATTGATTTCAGCGTCGGTGACAGGATATTTGTCGTCGGCGAGGCTCGAATAATCTTTCTTGGTGTAGAGGATGTGGGCTGTCGAAGCGTTCTCGTCGTAGAGAGCCTTGGCGTCGAGATCGTTGGCCACGAGAGTTCCCATGAACAGAGTCTGGAGTTTCTGGCCGCGGAGCTGTTCCTCGATATTTTTCTCAAGATCAATCCAGATCGCGCGCAGGCGGGATGCCTGATCGGCGTCGAGCTGATATTTCGAGGGATTGAAGGCCATGTCGTGGAGCTGGGCTGCGCTTTCAACGCCATACTGCTGCTGAACCATGCTGTTGAGATAGCCGGCGTTCTGGCCGAGCATGGCGTCGGAGAGTTCGGCGTCGGTAACCTTGATGCCCAGACGATCCATCTCTTCGTTGAACAGAGCCTCTGAAATCATCTGCGTCAGAACCTGCTGCTGAAGCACGGCGCTGTCGTATTTGCGGCCCTGGGCCTGAGCCTGCTGGCTGGCCTCTTCGAGACGTCTCTGGAACTCGTTGATGTTGATTTTCGTATTGCCGAAAAGCTTTGAGTTGCCGACCTCGGCTACAGTGGTGCTGTTGCTGAAGAACGAGCGGCCCGAGGTCAGGAAGTCGCCCAAGATGAAGGCGAGAAGGGCCACGGCGATGATGACTAATAGCAGCACTGATTTGCTGCGGATTTTTTCAAGGGTTGCCATTGATTATTTAATTTATCTTGTTTTAGTATGCCGTAAGGCCGCCCGACAGTCGCGGCAGCCAATAAAGCGCACAAAGATAGTGATTTTTCGCCGAAATCACAAAAACCTCGGCCGTTCCCATAAAAAACCGCATTCGGGATTCTATTTCATGAACACAAAATAAACTGCAGCCACGAGACATACGAATGCCGCCAGATGGTTCCAGTGGAGCGGTTCGCCGCGGAAAAGCACGACGGTGAAAACTGTGAAGACAACCAGGGTTATACATTCCTGCATGACCTTCAGCTGCATAAGCGAGAACTGGCCGCCGTTCCCCTCGAACCCTATTCTGTTGGCGGGCACCATGAAGCAGTATTCGAGCAGAGCTATGCCCCATGAGATCAGGATAACCCATATCAGCGACGTCTGCGACGTTATGATTTTTAGTTGCTGAAGTTTAAGATGGCCATACCAGGCGAATGTCATGAAAATGTTGCTGACGACGAGCAGCGCCACCGTCAGCCATGCCGAAGCTTGCATAATGTTTTTCCGTGGATATGACAAGCGAGAGGAACCGCGCTCAGTGCGGCGGCGCCTCTCGCTCGTTAAGGTTTGTTTATCAGCTTATTTCTTGGCGATCGATTTCACGGTCACGTCGAACACGAGGGTCGACATCGGGGGAATCGAACCGTCGGGAGTGCCATCAACGCCATAGGCAAGCTCGGCGGGAATGTAGATAACATAGTGGCTGCCGGGATTCATCATTTTCAGAGCCTCGGCGAATCCGGGGACAACGCCGCGCACGGGGAAGGTAGCGTTGTCGTTCGAATCGAATTCCTTGCCGTTGATGAGGGTACCTTTGTAGGCTACCACAACCTGGTCGGCATCGGTAGGCATTTCGCCCGTGCCCTGCTCGAGAACTTTATAGGCCAGACCGCTGGCAGTCTTCTTGATCGAGGGATCCTCTTTCATTTTCTTGGCTACGAAAGCGGCGCCGTCGGCTTTGTTCTTCTTGGCCTCGGGGCTGTTCTCCTTAGCTTTGGCCTCAGCCTCGGCTTTCTTCTGCTGCTCGGCCATCATCTGCTGCTGAACGGCGTTCATGACCTTCTGATAGCGGGCCTGGATCGAGACCATATCGCCGACGCTGTCGGCGAGGAAAGCCTGCTTAAAGGCGTTCATGAAGGCCTTGCGGTCGACAGAAATTCCCGATTCTTCCATCTGCATGAGCATTCCGGCGAGGTTCTGGCCGATGCTCAGGCCGGTGAAGTAGCTGGTTTTGGTGGTATCCATGTTGATCATGTATTCGATACCCTTGAGAATTTCGTCTTTGTTGTATTTGGCGCGCATTTCCTCAGGAACGGATGCCATCTGCTGGTTGAGCATCGAACCGTTGAATTCGCCCATGGTTGTGCTGGTTGAGTCGTTGGCGCCGGCAGCGCTGCTCGACGAGCCGTTGCAGGATGCCATTCCGGCAAGCATCATCAGCGATGCGCCGGCAGCAAGAATAATTTTCTTCATTTTGGTTGAAAAGGGTTTATTTAGATAATGATGTTTGATTTCTTGTTGACTTTGATAAGCTCTACCTCGAATATCAGCGTTGCGTTCGGGCCGATGACGCCGCCGGCTCCGTTGGGGCCGTAGGCGAGATTCGACGGAATGAACAGGCGCCATTTCGAGCCTTCGTTCATCATCTGAAGAGCCTCGACCCATCCGGGGATAACCTGAGTGACGCCGAAGGTAGCGGGTTCGCCGCGCTCTACGCTGCTGTCGAAAACAGTGCCGTCGATAAGGCGGCCGGTATAGTGTACGGTGACTTCGTCGGCTGCGGTCGGACGCGGGCCCTTGCCTTCGGTCAGCACTTCATACTGAAGCCCCGAGGCGGTTGTCTTCACTTCTACGCGCTTGCCGTTCTCTTCGAGATATTTCTTTCCGGCTTCTTCGTTTACTTTCGAAGCGGCGGCGGCAGCTTCCTGCTGCTTCTTCTCGAGAGCGGTGAAGTAGACGCGGATTTCCTCCTTGGCCTCTTCGTAGCTCATGGCGGGTTTCTCGCCCGAGAACACTGCGGCCACGCCGGCGGCAAAGTCGTCGACATTGATTTCATTGATTCCGCTGGCGCGGAAGTTGTTGCCCATGCTAAGGCCGAGGGCGTAGCTGAGGCGGTCGAGTTGTTTCTGTTCCATCGTTGATGATGAGTGTTTAGGGTGACGTTCGGAAGCGCGAAACGGGGCGCTCCCGATTGAGCGTCGCAAAGTTAGTGAATATTGGTCAATCGGCGATTAACATTCGTCATGTTTTTTCGCCGGAGAATCTGTCAGTCCGGTTTTTCGCCCTTGGCCGACGGTTCTTTCCTTCTTTTATCAACGCCCGCTCGTGCGGGTTTGTTTATTGCCGAAGCAAGCGCCTTGGCGTTGCGCGAGGTTCTGAAAGAGGTGAATGTGTCGAAAATATCGCGCATGGCAGCCGCGGCGTTCTCGGCCTGCGCGGCGTAGAGGCGCGCCGAGCCTCCGAGCCCTTCGACGTTCTGCCCCTGAAGGGCCGAGCTGACGCCGCTGACCTTCTCCATCATCTCCATCTCGATCCGCAGCAGCTGGGCGGCCGCGGGGTTGGCTGAGGTCGACAGCAGCTGCGGCATTGTCTGCGTGCGCGTCTGACTGACGGGAATAACCGCGCCCGGACGGCTGAACATCGCCGCCACATCGTTCAGCTCCACTCCGCGCGGCAGCGATTCTATCGGATAAAGCAGCGCTCCTTTGGCCGAAGTTCCCAGAATATGGTCGATCAGCGTTATCGACCGGTTGATATTGCGCTGCTGGTCGACAATATCTTCGATAAACGGATGAACTTCGCCGTCGATAAGCGGATAAAGCTTCACGCAGAACGGGTGAGAGCCGTGACTGTAAGGCGACAGCTGAGTGGCGAGCAGTGTGCCATCGGGGGCAAACCAACTGCCGCGCCATCTGACAGAGCGACGCCGCTGCACGGCTATGGTCGGCTGCCCGAGTCTCCGGCGCCGGGCATTGATACTCTCGACGCGGTCGCGTTCCGAAGCGTCGGCAAGCACGAGCCGCGCCGCGCGACGGTCGTGACAGGCAAGCAGCTCCACCGAGTCGAGAGTCCACACCTCGACAACGCGGCAGCGGTCAGCGCGCGCGGCCACGTCGAAATCCTCGCATCCGCAGCTTGTCAGGAATCCTCCCGTCAGGGCACTCTCGCTGTAGATGGCCGCCAGCCGCTTCTCGCGCCGACGGTTGCCCCCGCCGAAACGGATCAGGACCTCGCCGAGGCTCATGTCGTGGAGCATCCCGACAAGCTCGATATCGTGGCCGCGCGGGTCGGTGAAACTGTTGACAAAGAAACGGTCGGGAGCCACATTGTCGACCCACACTCCGTTCCCCTCGGCTCTCTTCTCGGCCGTTATGCGCTGAATGGCGCAGCCCGAGATAAGAAACTCTTCGAGGGCACGGGCGTCGAGCTCGTCGAGACTGTTCATCGAGACTATGTCAGCGAGTCCGCCACTGCGCTCTTCCGTGGCGACGTCGGTGCGATAGCGGCCCACGACTGTCTTCACAATCTGTCGCAGAAGATTGTTCGTCAGCGGATGAGCTCCCGACGAAGCCATAGCCTCATATTCGCTGACGGTCCGGCCATCGGGCAACGTCACCGGATCGCTCCACTGATCACCGTAGACGAACCGCTTGAAACGGTCGCGGCGTGCGCGCAGGCCGGCCCATTCGCCCCATGCCTGCCGCGCCGTAAGAAATACTTCGTTTGTCATTTCGTATCAATAAAGGTTTAGTCATTAATCTGCGGAATAGTCGACAGTGCGCGCGGGTCGAGACGATAGACGCCGCGCGTTCCCTCGGCCGGAGCGAGGCACACAAGCAGCTGTTCGACCTCAGGCGGTTCCGAAGGCGACATTATGAGTCTGCGTCCGTCGACAACGGCGACAGGACAATGGCTGCCCGCGCGGCTCATCGGCGAACACTGCCGCCGCGCCGCGACCGACTCCGGGTCGGTCAGAATCGTCGCCGATCTCTCCCAGCCGGCAAGTCTGACCCCGACAACGCGCCGACAGCTCTCGGGAAGCGTGATCGCCAGACGTCCGTCGGCGAGACGCACGGGAACAGGCGCCACATCGCTTATATCGTCAGGATCAAGAAGTTCGCGCGGAGCAGTGTCGAGCAGATTCATAAACCAGGAGCGCATCTCGTCGGCGGCAAGCCGGCGCAGGTCGATGCCGTCAGCACGCACAACCTGAGCATCCGTGCGCGCCGTTTCGTGATAGCGGTGGAGAAGCCAGAGCTCCACCATCTCGTCGTAGCTGTAAACCATTGCAGTGAATATTTCCGGCAAAGCTACGCCGCCGCGCTCCCCCGCCCCCTCTTTCCCGCATTATACCGCCTTTAACAATATTAACGGGGGATTTACTTATATCAGAAGATCGCTTTATCCCAAACAGTTGCTATTCCACGCTCCAATGGCCCGTTCTGGGATGGCCGTTCCATCTGACGCCAAGTTCTTTAAGGTGGCGTTCAACCGTCTTTTTGTTAACCGACAATTGATTTGCGATCTCCTTTCTACTGATGCGAGGATTGGTTTGTATAATTTGCATAATTCTCCCATCAATGTCTTGAGCGACATTTTGAGCGACATTTTGAGCGACATTTTGAGCGACATTTCCACCTGATTGTTCTTTACTTGAAAAAGATGAAAACTCAACCGGGCGTTTGAAGACGACATATATATAAGCTCCGTCACAGCGCCACATCGGCTCTTCAATCCCTTGCTCATGACAAGCCTCAATTATGCGATATATGCCGCTACCCCAACTCTCAAGAAAAGTTGATCGGTAGAGAACGTGCGCAATGTTTCGATTATATGGAAATGACTCATGGGAATCTTTAATCGTTTCGGGCGTTATCTGGGGTGGAAATATTCCGGGATTTGCAATTTCAACCCGGTCATCGTAAACAGCAATGCTTATCGTAAGATTAGCTTTCTCCCACTGGCGATGACAAAGAGCATTAATGATTGCTTCTCTCAGTGCATTGACCGGCACTTCAAGGCGCTCTTCCCTCTTAAGACTTTTATCTGTGATTTTCCCGCTCAGATTCAGATGCTTGAAAAGGAATGCCATACCTGCATCAAGGAGGTCAAAGAAATTTCCTTCGGCAACCTGATTATCAATGAATTCGTTTTTATTAATACCTCGGAAACGTGCTAACCGTAATTTGAAGTTATCGTATGAGTCGACATTATCTGAGAATAACAGGGCCGCTCCGTTTGTCGGCACTCCATTGACTGTCAGTTTCCACTTTGCTAATATATCTTCAATCGGGCAAGTCAAGGCCGTTGCCGGAATTCGGCCTCCATCCACTCCAAGCCGGATACAACCTAATATCCTGTTTCGGTTCAAATCTGAAAAACTGACTCCTTTTGCAGGAAATGATTCCCATGAATATGACTGAGGCTCATGTGCTCTGATACGCTCATCATACATATCGCGAGGCATAATTTTGGTCGTGCTCTCAATTTTGTAATACGGCCTGCCACGAAAAGTGTATGGATGATCGCCCCATTTCCAACCGTTAAAGTTAAATACGATCAATTTATTACCCGGATAATCCGGGACGTCAACATAAATAGGCTGTATGTCACATGCGGGCTCAATATATGCCAAAGCTTGCGAAAGCTCCCTTTTAGTCGCATCACTAACCTCTTGCCCGATAATCTTCAGCGACTTCGGCGCTATCCCGAAAATCAACCATCCACCATCTGTATTGAGAAATGCACACGCCGTATGCATACCGTCTTTAAGTTCTCCGGTAGTTTTCTTAAGCTCCAGAGTACGCGACTCATCGTTTGCAATCAATGCTTTTATATCGTCTATTGTCATTTGAGATCTTATTATACTTACAACCATTAAGAATCTATGTCGAATAACACGCAAAGTTAATGAAATATATGTGATTATACCAATATGTATGCCTCATCATTTCGTGGGCGAATGGCCCTTTGAACTGTTGAGAATTCTGACCCTTCGGCTATGAATCCGAATTCCTATGCGGCAGCATACTTCCGCTGCCCGCATTATCCCGGGCGCCATCAACGACGCCGGAGGAATTCGTCACGAACTCCTCCGGCATTGTATGCGCCCAAGGCGGGCGGGCGCACCTCTGAGTATATTCTTTACTTCTCTGCTTTTTCTTTCTTTGCGGGAGCCTTTTTGGCAGCCGGTTTTCCGGCCGCTGCTTTCTTAGGCTTGGCGGGAGCCTCGGCCGCTTCTTTCTTTTTGGGTTCGCGAAGCCGGTGCTCTTCGTTGAGATGCTCGATATTCTGGCGCATCGACGCCGCCTCTTTGTTGAGGGTCTCGATCTCGCGCTCCTGATTGCGTATCGTCGTCAGCAGCGCGTTGAGTTCCTCGTTCTCGATCGAAAGGGGATACTGCTCTTCGACGCGCACAATGAAGTCGGCCAACACGTTCATATAGTTCGTAAAGGCGTCGAACGGGGTGTCGTAGGGCGAGAAATGGCTGTGGACATCGCCGTCGGCCATATGTTTGGTCGACATATAGTAGAAGTGGTCGGATGCCTGAAGGCGCAACCAGTCTTCGTGGAGTTTGCGGTCGGTAGCCAGACGGACGCGCTCGGCCACACTGTAGAGCTTGTTGAACGCCTCCTGCTGGAGCTGATTGCCGAGCCATGCCGAGGTGTCGCGCGCTTCATCGGCCCACGATATGGGATGCATGACCGACAGTTCGGCAACAGGTTTCAGCTTCTGCACAGCCTCGGTCGGCGTCCAGAACTCAACGCCACGCTCGGCGGCGAAACGCGGCAGAGCCTCGAGGAACTGGAATATCCCCGACGAAGCGGGCTGCAGTTCGCCGAAGGTCTCGAGGTTCATGAACAGGTTGATTATCTGTTCCTCGGCCGGTGTCGATGCGATCCAGTCGATATATTTGTCGGCAGTCATGGGGTAGCCGTCCCATTCGGTGTTCGAGAAGCGGAAGGCGATATTGTCGCTCAGCTTCGAGTTCTTGAGCAGCAGTTTCAGCTTCGGGCACGAGGCGGCGCTGTAGACGTAGTTGGGCGATTTCCAGCCCAGAATATGCTTGGCGCCCTCGGTTATGCACCCTTTGAAGCCCATGTCGTAGATCTGCGGAGCGAGGTCGTCGCAGTAGATGAGCTCGGTGTTGCGCAGAACTTTCGGCTTGACGCCGAACAGGGTATGGAGTTTCTCACTGTGGGCCTTGACCTGCAGGCGGAATTCCTCAGGGTCGGCAAGCGACGCCAGCGAGTGGGCGTAGGTCTCGGCAAGGAACTCTACCTTGCCGGTCTTGGCCAGCTTCTTCAGCAGGTCGATGAATTCGGGCACATACTGCTCGAACTGATCCAGAGCCGTTCCTGTCACCGAGATAGCGCAGCGGAAAGCGCCGTTGGTAGCCTCGATCATGCGCAGCAGGCTCTCGGCGGCGGGTATGTAGGAGTTGGCAGCTATGCGAGTGATGATATCGTCGTTGGCGAAGTCGTCGAAATAATAATGGTCGTTGCCTATGTCGAAAAAGCGGTAGCGTTTGAGGCGGAACGGCTGATGTATCTGGAAATAAAAACAGATTGCTTTCATTGTTGTCGTGTTCTATAAAATAAGATAGTGATAGGTTTATTTGCCGGTGACGCGGTGATAAATCTCGATAACCTTCTGGCCGGCTTTGTCCCAGGTTATGCGGTTGACTTCGTCGAGACCATCACTGCGGAGCTGGTTGTAGAGCGCCGGATAGGTTATTATGGCGTTGATGGCGTCGGCCATGGCGTCGATATCCCAGTAGTCGGTCTTGATGACATTGGTCAGAATCTCGGCACAGCCGCTCTGCTTCGATATTATCGACGGCACACCCATCTGCATGGCCTCGAGCGGCGAGATGCCGAACGGCTCGCTGACCGAGGGCATGACATAGACATCGCTGGCAGCAAGCATCTCATAGACCTGACGTCCCTTCTGGAACCCGGGGAAGTGGAACCTGTCGGCGATGCCGCGGCGCGCGGCCAGATCGATCATCTTGTTCATCATGTCGCCTGAGCCGGCCATGACGAATCTGACGTTATGGTTATTTTTCAGAACCTTCACAGCCGCCTCGACGAAATATTCGGGCCCTTTCTGCATTGTGATGCGCCCTAAAAAGGTGACGACCTTGTCTTTCCCTTTGGGCATCTTTATGTCGAGAAGGTCGGGGCTGAGCGGTGTGACGGCGTTATGGACGGTGGTGACCTTGGCGGGATCCATGCCGTATTTGTTGATGACGGTGTCGCGCGTCAGGTTGCTGACGGTTATGATGTGGTCGGCGTTGCGCATTCCGTCGAGCTCGATGCCGAACACCGTCGGGTTGGGCTTGCCGCGCGAACGGTCGAACTCGGTGGCATGGACGTGGATGACCATAGGTTTGCCTGTTACCTGCTTGGCATGGATTCCGGCCGGATAGGTCAGCCAGTCGTGGCTGTGGATGACGTCGAAATCGAGTGTGCGGGCTATGACGCCTGCGCAGATCGAATAGTTGTTGATCTCTTCGACAAGATTGTCGGGATAGCGGCCCGAGAACTCGAGACATCCCAGGTCGTTGGTGCGCATATAGTCGAAGTTGGCGTAGATATGGTCGCGCAGCCGGTAGTAGAGGTCGGGCGACATGACGCGCCCGATGCGCTGCTCGACATAGTCGCGGTCGACGTCGCGCCAGGCGATCGGAGTCTGGCTTGTGCCGATTATGTTGGCAAAGTGGCGGTCTTCGTCACCGAAGGGCTTGGGGATGACGAAGGTTATATCCATGTCGCCACACTGCCACATGCCGCGAGTGAGGCCGTAGCTGGCGGTGCCGAGACCGCCCAGAATATGCGGTGGGAACTCCCACCCGAACATTAGAGCTTTCATTTAGCGGAAGTGTGGAGGTTTTTACAGGTTTAATTTCTTCAGAGTGCGCAGGGTCCGCAGAATCTCGGCAACGTTGGTGACGTGGCTGATGGCGCCGCGTCCCTCGTATGGCGGATTGGCGTCGTAGAGCTGGCTCAGCGACCCTACACAGCCGTTGCCCATCTCGTCTTCGAAGCCGATAAGCATCCTGTCGATATAGCTCACTCCGCTCATGCCGAACACTTTCAGATAGGCGTCGGCGTAGAAGCCCATGAGCCAGGGGCGCGCCGGCCCGTTGTGGAGAGCCATCTCGCGATCGTAGGGCGAGCCGAGGTAGAACGGGCGGTAGCCGTAGCTCTTGGGCGACAGTGTGCGCAGCCCTTTCGGGGTCAGCAGTTCGCGGGTGACGACGTCGAGTACTTTCTTGCGCTGTCGGCGGTCGAGCGGCGAATAGTCGAGTCCGATGGCGACAGCCATGTTGGGGCGCACGCTCGGGTCGGCGTAGGTGCCGTCGACATAGTCATAGAGATAGCCGTAGTCGTTGAGGAAGGTGTCGGTAAACGCCGGCTTGAGCTTTTCGGCGAGCGCCGTCCAGCGCCCGGCGGCCTCGGCCATCTCCGGAACTTCCTCGACGAGTTTCGACGCGAACACCAGTGCGTTATACCAGAGCGCGTTGAATTCCACCAGATAGCCGCTGCGGGCCACTACGGGCTTGCCGTCGAGAGCGGCGTTCATCCACGACACGGGAGTCACCGAGCCGTCGGTCGACAGCATTCCGCGCTCGTCGATAAAGAGGTTCGGGTGGCGTCCTTCGGCAACGTAGTCGACAAGACCGGCCACCAGTCCGAGATAACGCTCGCGCGTCTCTTCATAACCGTAGGAGCGGGCATACTGCTGGAGCGCCCACAGCGTCCATAGCGGAATGTCGGGCAGGTCGATGCCGGCGATGCGGTTGCCGACAGTCTCGCCCGTGGCCATGAAACGTTCGAGCTCTTCGGCGGCCGTGGCCATTATGGCGTGATAGTCATCTTTATGGTCTATGGCTATGGTAGCCCCCGGAAGCGCCATGAAGGTGTTGCGGGCCAGAATCTTGCCCCAGGGGAAACCAGAGATGAGATACATCTTGTCGTCCTCCTTGATATAGCATTGCTTCACGGCGTTCTTCAGGCAGTTGAAGAACGATGAGCGGCACGTGCGCGACGCTATCTCGCGTTCATACATCTTCGAGAGCTGACGCGGCTGAATCTCGCTGACGCCGGCCGAGAAGATTATCGACTCACCTTTCTTTATAGGGATATCGAAATAGCCCGGAACCCACAGGTCTTCGACGTAGGGGACGCCGCGCTCCATGTCCTTGACATATTCAAAGCCGTTATACCAGTTCGGCTCGTAGTGCCACTCGGGCCGGTGGTTGAACTGCATGTAAAGCCGCGGATAGCCCGGATAGAGACACGCCGAAACTCCGTTGGCACATTCGGGACACTCCGGATTGAGCTTGTCGTTGGCCTGCACGAGGGCGTTCGCCTCGCGGAAAGCCAGATGGGGCCTCAGCCTGAGCATTGTCGGCGAATGGGCCTCGACGAGGGTGTAGCGGATAAGCAGACGGTTTTCGTGGCTTATGAAGATTTTCTCTTTGGTCAGAATGACACCGCCGACGCGATAGGTTGTCCGCGGAACACTCTCGCAGTCATACTCGCGGATATATTTGTGCCCCTGATGGGAGTAGACACCCCCCTGATAGCGGTGGAGATCGAGGTTGAACGGCGCGCCGTGCTGAATAACGGTGACATCCATCGACGAAAGCATCACGTGGCTCGTATTGCCGAATTCCTTGATGGGGATTACCAGCAGGCCGTGTTGCTTGCGCGTGTTGCAGTCAACGACCGTAGTACAGTGATAAGCGCCTGACTGATTGGTTCGGAGCATTTCCTTGCGGAGCGACTGCTCGAGATTAATCATCAGGCTTTTATCAAATTTAAGGTAACTCATTCAATCAGTTAAAGGTTAGAAGTTAAGAATAGACACAGGCCCGGTTCGCGGGTCGGCTACGAAAGTAGCACTTTTCGACGAAACAGCCAAACAATATGTTGTCAAACACAATTTGTCACCCGCAGCGGATTATAAGATTTATAAGTTTTATAAGTTTTATAAGTTTTATAAGTTTTATAAGACTTAAAAAAATATTGGGCCTATATGGCCTACAGGGCTTATTTTAGCGCGCCGCCCGGCTCAGATTAAATTTAGATTAAATTTGCCGAATTTTCAGCTGAAATCTCTCCCCGAATATTTGAAAATTTCGACAGCGTTTTATAACTTTGCGGCAACTATCGCCTATCGGGATTATTCATCTATAAGTTAACCAAATAAATTAAACATGAGAAAACTATTACTAACGATGCTTTGTGCGGCGTCGTTGACTTTATCGGCTACGGCTCAGTCGGTAGTTGTCAGCGTAACGCCTGACAAATCGCATCAAATCGACAACACTGCCGGCTATACTGTCGCCGGTAAGATTGGTGACGCTGATGCAGGCCAGACGTGGTCTACGTATGGCTTTAACATGAACAACGGAGGCTGGACGAGCAACGGCTATATCCGTTGCGGCAGTAAAAGTTCAGCTGTGACTGCAACAATCACGTCTGACTTTGCCATGTCGCAGGAAATCAACAAGGTTTCCGTTGATGTAGTCCGCGTTCAAACCGGCGCAAACGACTCTGCGACTTCAGTCAGCCTGTTGGTATCTGAGAGCTCAGATATGTCCAACGCAGTCACTTATGAGTGCGGTTCCGGCGAACTTGCCGCCTTCAATGCTTTGGAAAAAAACGAAACCAGCTCGTTTAACTTCGCCGTTACCGATCCCGCTGCCAACCGCTACTATCAGCTTAAATTTGAAATGCCCAAGACGACCAACAACGGCGTCCTCGGCATTGAGAAAATCAACTACTACGGTCAGGCTGCTGTCAACGTTACCGAGAATCCCTCGTTCGTTGACTACGTCGGTGGAACCGGTGAATACTGGGATGCCCTCAACGTTAAGATGAACGTTCCCGAAGGCGCTACCGTCTACTACACTACCGACAACACCACCCCGACAACCTCGTCGACAGTCTACACCGCCGCCGGTATCGACGTTCCCGCCGCCACAACAGCAGGCGAGACTTTCGTCATCAAGGCTATCGCCGTTGCCGAAGGCAAAGAGCCGAGTGCCATCGTTACGCTCACCCTCACTGCTGTAAAGACCGTCACCGCAGAACTTCTTTCGGCCATTGAAGCCGGAGGCTCATACTTCCTCCTGGCCGACAATACCCGTCTCGCAGGCCCGATTGCAACAGGCTACTACATGCCGACAACCGAGGTCGCTCTCGCCGACGGTAAGCTCGTTGCTTCCGATGCCAATCTCTTCACCTTCGAAGCTGGCGACGAGGCAGGCCAGTTCTATATCAAGGACGTCAACGGCAAATACTACGGCATGGACGCTACCCACAACAGCTTCAACACCTTTGCCGACAAAGCATCTGCCGCCAACGCTCTCTGGACAGTGACTTTCGCCGACGGCCTCGCTACGATCACCAACGTGGGCCGCGGTAACATCATCGCTTATCAGAGCAAACATAATACATTCTCGAGCGTGACAACCGACGTCGCCGCAAGCGCTTCGCTGCCCGCCATCTACGGCGAAAAGGCCGACGTTCCCGTTGTCAAGCAGCCCGCAGGCCTCGAATTCTCGGCCGCTACCGCCGAAGCTACCATCGGCGAGGCTTTCACCGCCCCGACGCTCACCTTCGCAACGACAGCCGCCATCAGCTACACAAGCTCGACTCCCGCTGTCGCCACCGTTGACGCCGCCACAGGCGCCGTCACCCCTCTGACCGAAGGAACAACCACAATCATGGCCACCTCGGCCGCCAACGACGACTTCGAAGCCGGCTCGGCCCAGTATGTGCTGACCGTCAAAGCCGCCTCGACCCCCGTCGATCCCGACCAGCCCGAAGCTCCCAAGCCCGCAGGACTCGCCTTCTCGGCCGCTACCGCCAAGGCTGTCATGGGCCAGACCTTCACAGCCCCCGTGCTCGTCAAGGCTACCGACGCCGCTGTCAGCTATAACTCGAGCAACTCTTCGGTAGCCGTCATCAACGGCACCGACGGCGCTCTCGTTCTCGTGGCTCCCGGCACTACCATCATCACTGCCACAACCCCCGCCAACGACAAGTATCTCGCCGGCTCGGCCCAGTATTCGCTGACCGTCGAGGCTGCTCCGACTCCCGACCAGCCCGTTGTCCGCGAGGAACCTGTCATGTATTTCACTCCCGGCGTCGTTGAAGCCGAAGTCGGCAAAGCCTTCACCGCTCCCGTGCTGACCAAGCCCGAAGGCGTTGAGGTTCTCTACACTTCGAACAACACCGATGCCGTCGTTGTCGACGCTCTCTCCGGCGCTGTGACCCTCATGGGCCCGGGCAACGCCATGGTAACGGCAACTTCGCCCGCCAACGCCAGCTACCTCGCCGGCTCAGCTTTCTATCTGATCACTGTCAAGGGCGACAAACTCCCCGACAATCCCGATAATCCCGACCAGCCCACCAACGTCACCATCGTCTATGCCAACCACTCGGCCGACGCTCTCGACGTTACAGTCGACGGCATCAACGCCAAGGCCGAGAAACAGGATGGCACAACAGCTCCTGTATATAACGAAAGTACTGCTGCTCTGCGCCTCTACGCCAAGAACACTCTGACAATCTCGGGCAAGGAAATCGAGAAGATCGTCTTCACCCTCGCCGACGACGCCAAATACCGCTACACGACATTCACTCCCTCTGTAGGCGCTATGGCAACCCAGGCCAAGGGCGACACCGAGATGACATGGACCGGCGACGCTTCGTCGATCACCTTCACCGTCGGTGAGAAAGCCACTCTCGGCGAAGACGGCGACACCAAAGCCGGACAGATCCGCATCTCGAAGATCGAAATCTTCGTCAAGGGCGGCGGCGACACCCCCAATCCTCCCCAGCCCGGCGAAGGCTATTCTTCGCTCGCCGAATGGATGCAGGCCAAGCCCGCTGCCGACGAGGCCATCAACGCTGCTCTGACAGTCCTCTACCAGAACGGCAAGGATCTCTTCGTCAAGCAGGCCGACACCTACGGATTCGTCTATGGCGACGTAGCTCAGGAATACACCAACGGCCAGGTTATCGCAGCCGGCGCCACCGGCCACTATGAGGAATACAACGGAATGCCCGAAATCATCCCCGTTGCCTCGACCTTCGCCAAGGGCTACGACGGCGCTCCCGAAGCTCCCCAGCTCATCACCGGCGACAAGGTGACCGACGCCAACCTTCTCCACTATGTCCGCCTCGAAAGCGCTAAAGTCGAAGCTACCGAAACCGACCGCCAGTTCACCGTTACCGCCGACGGAGCCACCTTCACCCTCTGGAACCGCTGGAGCAAGACCGTGACCAACGTCGCTGCCGCTGACGACGCCGACATCTACGGCTTCATCGGCAAGACCAAGATCGGCGACAACATCGAGGTTGTCCTCTTCCCCACCCGCTTCGAAGACAACGGCGGCACTCCCGTCAACCCCGGCGACAACACAGCTACATTCGACTTCACCCAGCCCGGCTCGCTCAGCCCCGCACAGTCGATGCCCGGCGCAGGCGCCGATAACGCTGTCGACGTCAACGGTGTAACCTTCACCTCGGGTGTCATCACCCTCGTCAACGACAAGGGCACGAACAACACCTCGCCGCGCCTCTACAAGTCGAAAGAAGAAAGCGAAGTCGAGCTCCGCGTCTACAACGGCGGTTCGACAACCATCAGCTCGACCAACGGCGCTTCGATCACCCGCATCGAGTTCGTGACAGCCTATCCCGCCAACTACGACAACTCTAAGGCCGACAGCGGCTCGCTCGCCGACGCTGTCTGGACAGGCGACGCTACCTCGGTAACCTTCTCATGGGCCAAAGACTCGCAGGGCAAATACTCGCCCTCGATGCAGAAAGTCATCGTTACCTACGGCGAAGGCGGCGAACCCGGTCCCGTCCAGCCCACCGAAGAGACTGCCACCTACAACTTCCAGGATCCGACAACCCTCAGCGATCCTTTCGAAGCTCCCGCTTCGGGCGAAGGCATCGAACTTGACGGCCGCACATTCACCGCCGGCAAGACCTCGATAACCCTCAGCCGCGGCACCAACGACAAGAACGCCCCGCGCGTGTTCACCTCGTCCAAGAATATCACCGACCTCCGCTTCTACGGCGACAACACCGCCACTATCGCCGGAACAGGTGTCACCCTGAAACGCATCGAGTTCGTCTGCCAGTACACCTCGAACTTCGAGAACTCGACCGCCAGCACCGGAACCCTCACCGACAACATCTGGACAGGCGAAGCCGCTTCGGTTGACTTCCACTTCCTCAAGAGCAACCCCAACTCGTCGGGCACAACCTTCAACCCCTCGTGCACCGCTATCAAAGTGACCTATGTCACCAGCAGCGGCATCGAAGAAGTTGTCACCATCGACACAACCCCGGTTGAATACTACAACCTCCAGGGCGTTCGCCTCGAAGAGCCCGCTCCCGGCCAGATCGTCATCCGCCGTCAGGGCAACAAAGTTGAAAAGATCCTCGTGAAATAAGCACTTCCCGCGGCCCCGTGCCGTTCAAGGGCGCCCCTCGCCGGGCGCCCTTTCTTTTTCCATCCACCTCTAAAAAATCTAAAAAGCTGGCGCCCGTTTGGATTTTTTTGGCTACCTTTATCCCAAAATTATAACACATTCGCCAAATGACTTCAACCGCTAAATTCTTCAACTCCGTAGCAGCCGGCTACGACGAGCGCCCCAACCGCCCCGACAACGCCAAGCTGCAACATATCATCGACTTCGCAAAAGTTCACCGCGGCGACACTGTGCTCGACGTCGGAACAGGCACAGGCACCCTCCTGCCCCTGCTCGCAAAATCAATAGGCCCCTTCGGCAACATCGACGCCGTCGACATCGCATCCGAAATGCTTGCCGTGGCCCACGACAAACACGCCGGTCTCCCCCTGCCCGTGCGCTTCATGTTGACCGACATCGAGAAAGACCCCGTCCACTCGCTCTATGACCGCGTGATTCTTCTTGACGTGCTCCCCCATCTCGAACAGCCGATGGAAACAATCATGCGCCTCTACTACCACAATCTCGCCGGCGCCGGCTCGGTCACACTCGCCCAAAGCTGCGGACGCGACACCGCCAACGCCGCCAATGCCCAGCTCGGAATCCACGCCCACCAGCTTCCGCCCGCCCAGGAGATGGCAACACGCCTCACCGACGCCGGAATTCCCGTGGAATACGTCGAAGATACCCCCGAGCAGTGGCTCATACGCATCGTCCGTCACTGATCGCCATACTTGCACACACCGCAAATAATTCGTATCTTTGCGGTGTTGTTTATCGGGGCGTAGCGCAGTCCGGTTAGCGCACCTGCTTTGGGAGCAGGGGGTCGAAGGTTCGAATCCTTTCACCCCGACAACAAAACGCCGCACGGCCTCAGGCCGCGCGGCGTTCTTTTTCCATCTAAGATAGCTACATCAGAAACATCAGAAACATCAGAAACAACGAACGAGGGCGCCCCGCAGGGCGCCCTCGACTATTCAGAGAAGCGGATTTGCTTAGAAAGTGAACTGCAGACGGCCCTGGAGAGCGTGGATGTCGCGGTCAAAGGGGAGTTTGTCGCGGCTCAGACGGTTGTAGGTGTAGTCGGCCATAACCTGGACATACTTGTTGAAAGCGAAGTTCACGCCGATGGTGAAGCTGTTGACATTACCGCCGCCTACGCTCGACGAATTGTAAGGGTAGTCAGCCTTGTAACCGTCGGGATAGTACTGGTCGCGGCTGACGTCGTAATATTCGCCGTCGACAACGTCGTTGAGTCCGGTATAGTTCCAGCGGGCAACAACTTCGAGAGCTTTGCCATCGAGACCGCCGAGAACGGCGTCGGCATTGTTATAACGGTAGCCTTTGCCGAAGATCTGATAGCCGACCTCAATATATCCGCCGTAGAAATTGTTGTTACGCAGAGGATTGGCACCAAGCCATGCCTCATAGGTGCCCCATGCGTCGATGTTGTTCTGGGCATCCTCGAAGAGCGAGTAGCTGTCGCGTTTCTTGGTCAGATGCTTGTAGAGGAATTCACCGCGGGCGAAGAATTTCGGGACACGGAAGAGAACTTCCGCACCGACGTTCACAACATTGTTGGCCCAGGGGAGAACGGCGCTTACCATGTCTTCGTTGCCGTCAACGTAGGTTTCCATGGGCTGGCCGAGGGTCAGGGTCTTCTTCATAATGTTGTTGGTGACTTCGCCGCCGCCGAGGTGGGTCCAGCTGAAGTTGGCACCGATATGGAAGGTCATGTCCTCAGTGTTGATCGGACGGACGAGCCAGCGACCAGAGAGGCTTACGCCGCCGAAGCCGACCGACTGCTCATTGTAGCTGTTGTCGGTGAAGATACCCTGCTGGGCGAACCACATATTGTTGCGGAACTTATAGGTGATACCGAGTTCACGGCCGAGTCCGAGAGCCATTGTCGAGCCCGGACGCGAGATGAAGTGGTATGAACCGAGCGAGGTGTTGCGGGCCATGGAACCGGGATCGTTATAATAACCGGCTTTGATCGAGTTGACGCCGCCTACAGAGTTCTCTTTGCTCCACTGGGCGAAGATGTTCTTCTGCGAGAACTTGCCGCCGCCGAAGCCGAAGTCGGCATAGAAGTACCAGTCGCGGTAGGTGAACGATGTGCGGATGCGGGCATCGGTCAGCGAAGCGCCTGACTTCAGATTGGTGAAATCACTGTGATAGTAGGCTACATCGCCCATCATGCGGGCACCTACGGTGAATTTCATATCGTTTTTCTCGATGTTGACGGTCGGGGAATTGTCAAAGTCCTGGGCTCCGGCGGTCAGACATACAGCGGCCATAAGGGGCAGCGCGAAATATTTCTTCATTGTTTTGGATTTTTGTCGTTAGTCGTTGAATGAATTATATCGAAAGTCAACCGAAGCGGCTTATCTGTAGTAGCCGAGGTCTTCAAGAACTGTTTCAGCGTCAGGCACAACTGAGGGAGCCTCGGCGTTGTTGTAGATCTTGTTGGTGTAGAAGGGGTTGGGGAGCTTGGCGTTGCAGCGGAAGCCCTGTTCGATCATATAGCGCAGCGACATTTCGGTGCGGTTGGTGAAGAATCCGTCCATATAGATGGGCAGCGAGACAGGCGAGTCGAACACGGTGTACTGGGTCGGGTCGACGGTAATTTTCATCAGGTCGTCGAATTCGGTTTCGATACCGTAGTTGTATACACCCATGTATTTACCCATCTGGGCATATGAGTCAAACGAGTAGGGATGGTTGATCATGCCCGATTTGCGGATCATGTAGGCCTGCCAGGGGGCGTTCATCTCGGGATAGTTGTTGGGAGCGCCTGAGATAGCCGGGCCGATGATGTGGGCGCCGTTGTCCTGAGCCCATTTGATGACTGCGGCATAGCCGGTCGGTGTGGTGTAGGTCACGTCGGTTGCGTAGGTGCCTTCCCAGAGGAGGTAGCACATCGGCACGCGGCCCTTGAAGATGTCGTTGGCACGGCGGAGAGCGTCGAACGAGAACGTCTGGAGGATAACCTTACCGTTGGTGTTGGCGATGTTGACCTTGCCGTTTACATAGAAGGGAGCGTTTTCAGCTTCAGGCTTCTCGATGATGTTCCAGCCGCAGGCGGTCAGGTCGTTGTAGACGAGCTGCTCCATGTTCGACGGGTTCAGCCACGATTCCTTGAACTCGATGTATATGCCGGGACGGTTGCCGTTGTCCTTCGGGTCGGCTACGTATGCGTTGGCCCAGTCATATTCCACGAATGCCATATATTTGGCCTGCGGCATCTTCTCGCGGATCTCCTTGAGGCTCATGCCTTCATATTCGGGTTTGATCTTGTAGGTCAGAACGCGCTCGCCCTGGGCGTCGCGGTTGAGGCATTTACCCTCGGCGTATGCGACCTGGTCGCGCAGGGCGCTTACATAGAGGTGGTTGTCGGTGAAGCCTTCGCGAGCCTGCTCGGGGCTTGAGTCGTTGAACCATTTTCCGGCATCGAGGGCGAGAAGCTCGTGGTAGTAGTAGCTCATCGTGTAGTACGGACGGAAGTTGGCGACGTCGAGGTTATACTGTTCCTGAATGTCGGCTTCGGTGAAGGCCTGGGTTCCGTCGGCTTTCTTGAACGAACGGTAGAAGTCTTTGCGCGATGCGGGAACATATTCGCTGTAGACATCTTCGATGTTGGTTGTACGGGCGAGGTTCTCGTCGTGGTTAGCGAGGACGATACAGTCTTTGGTGGCCTGCATGTCGCTCTCGAGATAGTCGGCACCCATATTGCGGGCCCAGCGCCACGAGGCTTCGGTTTCCTCGGGAGCCCAGAATGTTGAACCGCGGTGGGCGATTACAGCATAGAGGGGCACGTAGTCGCGCACCTTCTGAAGCTCGGGCGAAAGAACTTGAACGTCGATGCGTTTTGCATCCTCCTTTTCACTGGTGAACTCCTGGTGGTCACAGGATGTCAGCGTTGTCACGGCAACGGCCATGGCCAAGGCTGAAACTGCAAGATTTCTGTGCATATCAGAGATTTGGTTGGTTAGGTATTATGTTTTTCGGTTAATTGTCAAGTAGCTGCTGGTATAAAGCGTGAATCGTGTGGTTGCGATTTTATCGCGGGAATTATAAAATATAATAATCCTTTGATTCGTTGCAAAGGTAAAACGAAAGGTTGAATTTTCAAAACGAAAGGTTGAATTTTCAAAACGAAACGCAAATAAAAAACAGCACTTGCGATTACTAAAAATTGTTAATTCATTATAGCCTGTTATGTTTCAGTAGGTTAACGTGTGTTATCTTTGCCATAGAAATGAAAAATATTGTTGTTTACGGCGCTTCGAGCGCCAGAATCGATCAGGAATTCATTGAAGCGGGCGTCGAGACCGGCCGCTCGATAGCCCGCGCCGGCTTCGGACTGGTATGCGGCGGTGGCAAATTCGGAATGATGGGAGCCGCTATCGACGGCTGCATCGAGGCAGGGGGACGCGCCGTCGGCGTGCTTCCCGAATTTATGGACAACCGCGGCTGGGCCCATCCGGCCCTGACCGAGAAGATCGTCACGCCCGACATGCACTCGCGAAAAGCCCGTATGCTCGGTCTCGCCTCGGGTGTCATTGCTCTGGCCGGAGGAATCGGCACTTTCGAGGAACTTCTCGAGGCCCTGACATGGCGCAAGCTCGGCCTCTGGCAGGGCGAGATCGTCATACTCAACACCCTGGGCTACTACAATCCTCTCGACGCCCAGCTGCGCGAGGCTGAAGATCTACTCTTCGGCCACGCCGACTACAGCCTGACAGCCGACCCGGCCGAGGCTGTCGCCATTATCGCCGGCGCCTGCCCGGCGTGACGATATTTTTTGTAATTTTGCCGCTGATATGACCCGCCTTTTGCGTCTGATAGCGACTGTTTTTCTGGCGGCGGTATCGATGGCCGCCGGAGCCCAGATCGTCACCGACTCGCTCGAGCGTGTCGACACCGACAGTGTGCGCCGCGCTTTCGACCGGGGCCCGTATTTCGGACTCTACAAAGACAACTACTTCATTTTCGGCACGTCGGTGAACCACACCCCGACGAAAACCAACACCGACATAAAGTTCCAGATCTCCATTCAGCAGCGACTTACACGCTCGACGCTCCCTTTCGGAACCTACCTCTATCTGTTCTACTCCCAGAAATGCTGGTGGAACGTCCTGGAAAACTCAATGCCGATGGTCGACCTGAACTTCAACCCCGGCATAGGTCTCGCCAAACCGCTCTTCGTCAAGAACCGATATGTCGGAAAAGTCACTCTCATGGCCGAACACGAGAGCAACGGCCGCGACGGACTCGCCTCGCGCTCATGGAACAAAATCTCTCTGGCGGCCTCTATCATGATCGATCCGCAGGTGACAGTCCACGGCAAGGTGTGGATTCCTATCGTCGACGGCCAGAACAACCGCGACATCCTCGACTACAGCGGAATTTATCAGGTCGGAACGGAGTTCACCTCGCGCAACCGGCGCTTCACAGCCTCCGTAGTGCTCGTAAAGCGCCGCGGCTGGAAGCTCAACTATAACACCATCATAGAGCTGGGCTACCGTATTTTCCGCCGCGACAACCAATTCCTCTTTCTCCAGTTCTACAACGGCTACGGCGAATGTATGCTCGATTACAATCAGTTCCGCAGCCGCGTGCGCGTCGGAATAGTCATCAAGCCGCGCCTCTTCAGCGAATACTGACCCTCTCCCACATTATTATATATAGCATGAAATCCATAAAAGAGATATTCCGTATCGGCAACGGCCCCTCGTCGAGCCACACGATGGGCCCGCGTGCCGCCACAATAGAATTCCTGCGCCGCTGCCCCGCCGACGCCGTCAGCTTCAGTGTGACGCTCTACGGCTCGCTCGCAGCGACAGGCAAGGGCCACCTCACCGACGCCGCCATAATCAGCGAGTTCGAACGCCGCGGCCATAAGGTTGAAATCGTCTGGAAACCCGACGTTTTCCTCCCCTACCACCCCAACGCCATGACACTCACAGGCCTCACAGCCGACGGACGGAAAGCGCTGGAGATGACCGTCTACAGCGTCGGCGGAGGCGCCATAAAAATCGAAGGCGACCCCGACGAAGCCGAAACCCCCGACGTCTACACTAAAAACTCGCTCAGCGAGATAATGGCCTACTGCGAGCAGACAGGCCGCGATTTTTGGGAATACGTCGAAGAATGCGAAGGCCCGGCAATCTGGGAATATCTCCACCGCGTCTGGGAGACGATGAAGCAGTCGGTCACCGACGGTCTCGCCCAGGAGGGACGCCTCCCCGGCCCGCTCAACCTGCGCCGCAAGGCCGCCCAATACCACGTCAAGGCCGAAGGCTACCGCGACAACCTCAAGAGCCGCGGACTGACCTTCGCCTACGCTCTGGCCGTCAGCGAGCAGAACGCCTCGGGCGGCGTAATCGTGACAGCCCCGACCTGCGGCTCGTCGGGCGTGCTCCCCGGTGTGCTCTATCATATATGGAAAAGCCGCAACCTCCCCGAAAAACGCATCCTCCACGCCCTCGCCACTGCCGGACTCATCGGCAACGTCGTCAAGCAGAACGCCTCGATCTCCGGCGCCGAAGTCGGCTGTCAGGGCGAAGTCGGCGTAGCCTGCGCCATGGCCGCCGCAGCCGCCTGTCAGCTCTTCGGCGGCTCCCCGGCCCAGATCGAATATGCCGCCGAGATGGGCCTCGAGCACCATCTCGGAATGACCTGCGACCCCGTCTGCGGCCTCGTTCAAATTCCCTGTATCGAGCGCAACGCCTACGCCGCCGCCCGAGCCCTCGACGCCAACATCTACGCCTCGTTCAGCGACGGCGGCCACCGCGTCTCCTTCGACCGCCTCACCCAGGTCATGAAAGAGACCGGCCACGACATCCCCTCGCTCTACAAAGAAACCGCCGAAGGCGGCCTCGCCAAGAACTACTCCCCCGAGTAATCCAAAATGTGATTAATAACAATCAATAAAAACCGCTCGGGCGTAGGGACGTGCCTTCGGCACGTTTGGCTGCACAACACTGACTAAATCGGACTCAATTTAACGTGGGACAATATCGGAAAACGCCGCGCACGAAATACTTGGGTTACCTCACAGGTAGCTACTTCATTACTATCTGCACCGCCTCCCGACGCCCGTATTTCGGAATGATAGCCGATGGAGAAATGGTTCTCAGCAACATCGGATTGTTTGTTGACAGCCAGCTTCGCCACGCTTCAGACTTCACCGATTTTGAAGTGCCGCTATGGGTAGTGATGCCTGAACATATTCATGCCATTGTCTGCATTCCCGACAACCCAGTATCTGAGCCGGCCAGTCCATCAGAACAGCGTTCAGTTGCTTCGCCTCTCAGATCCTGTTCCGGAGAACAGCGTCAGGTACCGAATCTCAGCCGTTATATCAATTCGCTCAAAGGAGCAGTAACCAAATATGCTCGCAGAAATGGCATAGATTTCGCTTGGCAATCACGTTATTATGATCACCTCATCCGCAACAGCCATGATGGGAACAACATAGCCGAGTATATTCTCAGCAACGTCGCTAAACGATGGGAAGCAATGAGAGCCAAATAAAATGTAGCATTGCATCGCCCTGACAATCAATTTCACACGAAATGCACATTTGACGCAAAACCATGCAAAACGCTGGTAATCGATTGCATGCGAAACGCCCGGGCGTAGGGACGTGCCTTCGGCACGTTTGGCTGCAACACGATGTTTACCAATCATATACGAAATGCACGTTTGACGCTAAACCCTGCAAAACGCTGTAATCAATTGTATGCAAAACGTCCGGGCGTAGGGACGTGCCTTTGGCACGTTTGGCTGCGACACGATGTTCCAATCATATACGAAATGCACGTTTGACGCACCACTAACGTAGCGCATTGACAATCAATTACTTGTGAAACGTGCCAAAGGCACGTCCCTACGCCCGGGCGGGGTTGATGACGCAATAACATTGAGGCATCTGTCATTACAACGCATTGACAATCAATTGCTTGTGAAACGTGCCGAAGGCACGTCCCTACGCCCGGATAGGATAATTTGCTCGGAAGAATTTTAAGTTAATGGCATTAAGGCACGTCCTACGCCCGGGCGGGGTTGATAATGCAACGATTTTGCCAAAACCTATTCGGACTTGTCGGGCGGCTACTCGCTGAAGCGGCGGAGGGCGTCTTCGAGCGAGTCGCCGCGGCCGAGGCCGAGGCGCTGGCGCAGGCGGTAGCGCGCTTTCTTCACCGAGTCGTAGGAAATGCTGAGCACACGCGCTATCTGCTGCCCCGTCATCCCCGACGCCACGTATGCCGCCAGCCTGAGCTGCGACTCGCTCAGTTCGGGCACAGCCTCTTTCAGCCGGCGCGTGAAGTCGGGACTGAGGCGGTCATGGATCTGAATGAAGCTCTCGCGCTCAACCTCTGTGGAATCGTGAAGGCGCAGCGTCGAGTCGAGCTTCTTCGCCGTCTCGGCCGGCATGTCGCCGCTGTCGCGCATAATCGTCCTGACGGCGTTAATGAGCTTCTCTTTCTCTTCGAGCGACGCAACCTGCGCCGTCATGCGGTAGCGCTCCTGCTTCAGCTCGGCCTCGCGCTTCATCTGATCGACCTTATGGCGGCTGTTGCGCCGCTGCAAAACCAATATCACCGTCAGAGCTGCGACCGCCAACAGCCCACCGACAACGGCCCAGACGATGCGTTCGCGCTCGATCTTCAGCCGCATATCGAGCTGACGACGCTCTATCTCGAAGTCCATATTGAGAGACAGCGCCTCGTCGCGGTGGGTCTCGCGCATCAGCGAATCGCGCCAGAACGCCGCCTCATCCATGTATTTCAGCGCGCTGTCGGAGTTTCCAAGCGCCCGATAGATATCGCTCATTATCGAAGCTCCCTGCTCCTTGAAGCGCGTCGGAGTGCTGTCGGTGAGCATCGCCATGGCCTCGCGCCCGATTGCCAGCGCCTCAGCGGGTCGTCCGTGGCGGCACAGATGGTCGGCGCGCAACTGAACTGTCAGAAACCTATCCGTGGCAAGATAGCTGTAACGGTCAATAACGGCGTCGACACTGTCGAGATATTTCAGGCTGTCGGAAAACAGATACATATTAACGCGAGTTCGGGATAACGATAGCCAACTCGGCGACATTACAGTTAGGC
>OGSD01000292.1_pt1 | contig 53477 bp, 78 predicted proteins | sample 1553571 | NCBI WGS metagenome assembly OGSD01 (sample SAMEA2580072, study PRJEB22360) | human gut metagenome | biome: human gut; feature: human-associated habitat; material: faeces | place: Denmark | collected 2008/2010 | reverse complement strand
TTTACTTATAATTTAATAAAAGTGGATTTTCATTATGCTATATTATTATGTAGAATAATGTTTCCCAACAAAATCTTCATAATCCATAATAGCCGAATCCTTAAACTTTAACTTTGGCTCTATGTACTCAGACATCATTTTATCAAAGCAATCACAGCACATATCAATATCAATGTGGCATTCGTCATATTGACTACCATAACCAACATTGCTATAATGTAAACCAAAGTGTTCTTGCTCATCAAAAGCATTAAAATCTTTGCCACATAGGTCACATTTATGAATTTTCATATTATATCCTCCATCTTTATTTCCTTGTAAAAATCATCATCCTCAGCATCATAACCGCTCATATCACGAGTTGCAAACCCACATTCCGAACAGATGAACTCATCAACGGGGTTCATCTGAGTTACGTTTCTGCCGTATTTTATTGGTGCATATTCTATGATTTCGCCATAGTGTCCGGCATATCTGTCAGCATTATTTCTTGTATGATAAACTTTTAGGTGTCCATTGTAGCTGATTATCCTCTCACGTTCGGGGTCAAACACAAAAACATATGGTCACCTGCATGGTATCCTCTGCTCATTGAAATCCCTCTCTTTCGCCGATGTTTACTTTATTCGTCTTCGTATTCATCATCATCATCGTCATAATCATCGTCATCGTATTCGTATTCGCTTTCATATTTTCTCATCGCCTCTTCAATAATCTTGAAGAATTCGCTTCCTTTCATTTCGACAAATCCTACGGGAGTTTCCAGCTTCAATAATGATAAATTTGGCGCAGCTATGCTACAGTACACACGATTCTCATAATCAAAAAGACGTGTATTAAATTCTCCGCAGCAATCATCAAAAAAGAAAGGAACAAATGGCTTTAATGGCATTGAAATATCAGCTTTTGTAAATGCCTTGCCAATGGGACTATTCTTTTTGAATGAGCGACAGCTCTTATAACGGACGTTTCTAAGCTGCTCGCCGAACTTTTCTACAAAAGCATTCGTTTCTGGGATCCAAAGGTGATCTCCCCAAATCATAAATATGCTTCCGGGTATGTCATACTCCTCCATAAATTTCGATGTAGCCTCGATTGCCTCTTTACGATGGGTTAAATAATCGAAATGCCCCTGATAATGCTTGCTATTTTTTGTGATTTCAAAATATCTTTCCACAATCATACCTCCTTGTTTAATTTATGACATATTTTTGCTTGTGCTTTAGTGCAATAACCAGCTTGTACGAGTCTGTTTAAATTGATGCTTCGGCGGCATATTCTTGTCTGGACATAGAACCATGGGATAAATAAAATGCGGTTTAAAATTTTAAACATTATCTCCAACCTCAGATCTTAAAGCTTCTTTTGCCTCTTCCAATGTCACATAGCAATCTTCGGAAGGGAAAACATAAAAATCCACTACTTCCAATTCTGCCGTCTGTACACTGAAATGTCCGAAAGGCGAGCAAAGGACATAGCCGTGTGCCTCGCCCAAGGTCAGTCTTACCTACAAAACTCATACAATGTTCCCAAGAGATAAATTCACCCTCATAAAATGTAGGCACATAAGTAAGATTAAGTTTGCTTACAATAGCCTGAACTGTACTCTGAGGAAGATATTTTTCTGTATTAGTATTATACACATCATAACAATAAGCGTGATTATAACGCTCTTCTGGATAGGGCAAAGTGTGAGGTACAAGCCATTCCATAAACAATATAAGATTGTCACCGAGAACAGATTTTACAATCTCTTTATCAAGTGTCTGAGACCACTCATAAAATCCTCTAAGATTATTACCAATGCCGAGAATATTCTTTCTTGACTGAGCGACTATTGTATCTGTTTCAGTATCATATCTGATTGCTGCGTTTGCACCGTCAATCTTTTCTTGAATAACTATATAATCACCAACGTTAAAACCGTCAGCATATTCAGGCTTAATCCTCTGAATGTCCATAAACTTTTTATGTATCATTTTAACATCTCCTTTAATCTTCAACTCCAAGTCTTTTTCTGTACTCAGACATCTTAATTTTGCCCATTTTATAATCGAGATAAGCTAAAAAGTTTTCTGAATTACTACTGAATGGGAAAGAGATAAGATTATCTCTTATATCATCTACCGCTCTTACAGATGAGATGTGCATTTTATTTTCACTAACACATATCTCGCCAATGCTACGCAAACTATTCCAATACTTGTCTATCAGAAATATAAGCTGCTCTTTGGAACAGGCGTTGAGATTTTCTTCTATATAATCTGGAAGCATTTTATCACCACTTTAACTTAATCTATAAATAATATACGACCTTCTTTTTTGTCTTCTAAAGTAAAATCGTCAATATTAGGTACGGATTTATATTCCCACCGCTCAAAACCATAACACTTATGACGTTCAAGCCAAAAATCCTTACCTACAACAATAAGATCAGCATTAATTTCTTCCGACCCATAACTATTATCACTATTATCATAATTAATATTTTCGGATCTTCTTATAAATTCTTTTGGAGATATACGTAAACCCCCAAAACGATCAGCAACAAAAATAACATCGTCAAATGTTTTATTATGTTTTTTCAACATATACTTTGTTTCTTGTAAAAAATTAATCATTTTATCATCACCAAACCAATCTTTTATTGTATATTATTAATCTCTTCAAAAGTATTTGTCTCTGGGTTGTACCGATAAGGTAATCCATTTGGTGCATAATATGGAGTTGGTGTTGTTGCGTAATCCGAACTAAATGTTCCATTCCACCAATACACGATTCTTGTGGAGCTATCATAATAAATGCAACTACTATAAATTGAAGTTGATGGAATTAGAATTAAATTACCGCTTCCAAATGTTACATTTGATAATTCTTCACTATTTTCAACGTTTACTAAAATGGTATTGTCATCTGAACAACCAGATAAAGTAGTCAAAACAAATATACTTGCGATTATTGCAATTAATTTATTTCCCATAATTTCACCCTTTCTGTTATAAAATTATTTATCGCTTGAAAATCTATAAAGATATCTGCTATTCTTCCCTTCTCGTGTTAATGCCAAACTCATATTACTATAATAATTTTTGGTAAACCATTTGTCCAACATCTTAATCTCAATATCTTCTTGTTCATAAATATCATTTGAAATTTTATTAAAATGTATTCGCATCTCATATCTTGGAGAAGTATTAGTTCCATAGTCATAAAGAATTACATTGTTTACAACGTTATATCTTTTAAGAAACCAAATTTTAGAGCCGTGCCAAAGTTTGGTTGAAGAATTCTTCCACCAATTTTTAATAGATTCCTGTATGTTGTATGCTCGTTCTCTCAAATAATATAAAAGATATGAGCCTTCATAATATTGACTGCCATATCCGTCCATTGCAAAAGATACAAATGGATGATTTTTAATTGTTTTTAACATTGGTAACAAAGGATATAACCAAGGATTATTTGATTTAACTTCAGACAACTTAAATTCTTGTAAAAAGAAACTTCTTGATGGCTTAAACTTGTCGATATTTAAGGTGTGCTGACAAAAAAATTGAACCGCAGGAATTTTCTCATCTCCATTATTATCTTCATTCGTATCAACCCACATACCAAATTGCCAATTATGCAACCCTTTAATGTTAAAATATACAACTGAATTTTCACCCATATCAAATACAAAATATGAGTTTTTATAATTGATATTTATAGGTTCAAAATGATTAATCCTAAGATAAGTAAAAATCTTCTCAGAAGCCTCTTTGTTTGTCATATAATTATTCACCCTTTCTAACCTCAATCCAAGCCATAAACTCATCGACTGTAGTTTTCTGAATATCTTTGACCATATTATCATAATCAAAACAGGAGATAAAAAGAGTAATAACATTTATAACAGGAATAGCAAATATAAAATACAAAGGGAATTTGCTAAGATACTTATTCTTTGGAGTATTATACTTCTTGAACTCATCGGATAAACATTTGAACTTAGCAAACCTTTTGAGATTAAGATATACTTCCTTAGTAATACGATTCATATAGACTATATTAGCTATAAAGATTATTACATTTACTATTACCGCAAATATTATTGCTCTCATCTTATTATCTCCTTAGAATTTACTTTTCAGACCAATCAGCTGGAACACCATACTTTTCTTCGGCAAGTTTAGATGCCTCATAAGCTTCCTTACGTCTGATTGCTTCCATTCTTATTCTATACTTTTCACGTCTCTTCTTATCACGTTCTGCAAGCCTCTATTCCTCTGCTCTCTGAGCATCAGCCTTTACACGAGCGTCGGCTTCTCTCTTAGGCTTAGTGATGAGCCAATAATCAGCCATATCAGAGATGTTCTTACCGAGAAACTTCTTTGCTATATGTTTTGCATAACAAGTTGTGAAGCCATAATAAGCATCTGCCTTGTCAGCAAGACATTCTACCGATTCCTTAGAGCCATCTGCGAAAGTAAGCACTGTTCTTATGTATATAGTATTGTACTTAGTGAACTGCTGTATTTCACAGTTGATTATCTTAGATTATCTTACAAGTGCTTTCTTTAGGAACTGTATGTGTAAGGTTATTTATAAACTTTGCATACTCTGCAAGGTTTTCATTATCATCATTAGCGAAATAAATCGTTGTTCCGTTATTTCCCATTTCAATATTCATTATTATATTCTCCTTTAGTTTAATAAATTTTGCGTAACCATATTATTATTTACTTATAATTTGATTACATACTTATTATACCATATATAATAGAAATGTCAAGTGATTTTTCAAATTATTTTGCTCATTTTTATTATTTACTTATAATTATACATTTGGTTCTGTCTTATCGAATCTTACTGTCTGAAATACTGGAAACTGCAAAGAATAACTATCGTCTTTGTTCTTAGTTTCTTCTTTGTACTTAACCGTGACTATCTTACCGATAATTTCATTAGGGTTATTCCAATAATGATTTCTTTGTTCATCAGTAAAACCAGAACCAACTTTTACAATATTGTTTTTATACTCACAGAGGATTGAGCCAAGAGTATTTATATTCTTACCTGTGCCTTGCTCAATATCAATACACTTTAAATCGCAGTCATAGAAGCACTTGACCTTAATGAGTTCCTTGGTTCTCTTACATTTATATGTTGTATCAAACTGAACCATACAGCCTTCCTTATCTGTGTTTTCGGCATATTCAAGCCATTTCTGTATCTGCAACTGGTCTGTACCCTCGTACCACATTGGCACAATTCTAAGATTTTTAATATCATTGTCCTTTATCTTTTTTGCAATTATATCAACAAGGTACTTTTTGCGCTTTCCATATTTGAATAGACTCTCGCCAGTCATAAATTCATTCTTGGGAAGGCAGTCAAAAATTACATATTCAAGACAAGTTTTGTCTGTGTCTTTACTATTAGCAATTCCCGTACCAATTTGAAAATTTTCGCTGTCTGATTTACCGTCAATGTTTTTGCGAATAAGCTCTCCGTCAAATACAAGGTTAGGAAGATTGAACTTCTGAATATCAGAAATTATATGGTCAAGTCCTGTAAATTCTTTGCCGGAACGACTATATAACCCACCATTATAATAAACACATCTTGTTCCATTCATCTTCTGACTTATGTAAATATATTCATCGCCTTTAAGCTTAACCTTATCAATAGGAGTGCCAAGTTGCACATCAAACACAGGAATAAATCCTTTACCATATACACTATTTACTGTCTTAGCATCTATACCAAGTTTCAGAGACTTCGTTACAAGCTGTCTGTAATATTCCTTATACTCTTCGGGCTGTAGACTGATAAAACCTTGCACAATAGCTATATCTGTATCTCTACCAGTGTTATTGGTCTCAAGATACATCATCATATCTCGCCAAGTCTGAATTGGAGTTGTATCATACTTAACTGATTTGTTAAGCTTTTTGGTGCTGATTCCTGTTATCACAAACGGATTTAAAAGCCATCTGAGCGTATCAGCAAATAAAATGTTTCTTTTATTGGCTTTTAAAATTTCAATTTTTTCGGTCTTTTTAGTTGTTGACTGGAGTTGACTGAATATTTTGAATACGTTAGTCATTTCATTCATTTGTGGAGTCTCCTTTCGATATTAAACTTAACCAAGTATTTCTTTGCGAAGCTTTAACAGTTAAACATCTCTGAAAAGCACTTGGCTCTGCAATTAAGGCACATTTCTTTTTGGCTCTGGTTATGGCAGTGTACAGCATACATCTATCAAGCAACTTATAATGGGTATTATCAATCAGGATAATTACATTCTTAAACCCACTGCCTTGTGTAAGATGACACGTTAAGCAATAAGCAAGTTCAATGTTTGCAAGTTCTTCCTGAGAGAATGAAAGTTTCTTATCGCCAAAGTCAATTAAAACCTCAGTATCAGTTTTATCCTTAACTGCTGGAATAATATCTGTGATATATCCAGTTTCACCATTAAAGACATTTTTATCATAATTGTTTGCTCTTTGGATTACCTTTGAGCCAACACGAAAAACTTTCTGTCCATACTTAATTTCTTGTACAGTACCACTTGGGATTAACATATCTTGAATGATATTATTGATTTCAAAAGAACTGTTTGTTCTATCTTTCTTACAAGGTGTGAGAATAATAGTTTCATCATAACCATCATTTTCAGAAGCTTTCATAAATAACTTTATGGCTAAATCTCTCATACCTTCCCGATTTTCACGGAACATATAGGTCATATCTTGCAATTCACCGGTAACAACCTTTAAACTTGGCGATTCAAGAGGATTTTGCCCGTTTCTAATTTTGACTGAATCTGAAATGATTCCCGATTTTTGTGCTTGCCTAAGAATTTTAGTTAATTTACAACAGGTAAAAGTATTGCAATTAAGCAGATCGTGAAAGATATTTCCACTGCCAATAGGCGGTAACTGACCGTCATCTCCAACAATTATAACTTTGCTTCCTTCTCTTATCGCACATACCAAGGCAAGAAAAATCTTTGTATTAACCATTGAAGCTTCATCAAGAATTATTATATCATTAGGAAGCCTATGTTCTTCATTATAAAAGAAACCTACTTCACTATATTTAAGCAACCTATGAATCGTACTTGCTCTTAAATTCGTAGCTTCTGTTATTCTGACGGCAGCTTTCGCAGATAGCGCACAAGCTGCTATCGAATAGTTTTCATATATTTTAGTCAAACCTCTAAGAATACTACTCTTGCCAGTGCCTGCTTTTCCTGTAATCAATACGACCTGACTATTACAAGCCTTTTCAATCTCCTTCTTTTGTTCCTCAGTATATTCAAAGCCTTGCTCTTTTTCTGCTTTTTTAATACCTGCTACCATATCAATTCCATAAGCAATCTTGTATTCATTAAGAGACTTTAAAATATTATAAATAGCCATTTCATCATTGTACTGAGATTTTAAGCCTACTTTGTCGTCTGAAAAATGCAAAAACAAACCATCTTGTCTTTGTTTCTCTTTAAACATCTTGTAAATTTCATAACATTCGTTCATATTATCTCTAATTGCATTATCCAAAGTGTTTTCGGAAACATATGTATGTCCATCATTATTACCGATATATTCAAGATAATACTTTATAAATGCTATTACTCGTTTCTGAGAAATTTTTATTTCTGGATTGATTTTAAGCGCAAGGTCATCAACTTTTTTAAAGCCAAGTCCTCTTATTTTTGTCATAATATAAGGATTTTCTATAAGTTTTTTCTTTAACAAATGAGGATTTGGTTCAGTTGAAATAAGTTTGTTTATAACATTGTATGTGACACCTAATGGCTGTAACATAATCAAAATATCCGAAATAATATAATTATCAATAATATTTCTCTTGATTCTGTTCCAAGTTATTTCACCTATACCATTAATTTTGGTGTAGTCGATCTCTCTATTATGAAGAACATCGTCAACAACATTAGGATAAACAGCCAATATATTTTTTGCTTGCAATTCTGTTACCTGTGTTTTTAAATATGCGATTTGCTGTTCTTCTGTTTTGGGAATGCTTGTTGTCACAGACGATGGTACGTATTGATATGCTTTATATTTTGCATTATACTCACATTTTGCTTGAACGGTATATTTCATTCCGATTGTTAGTCTTTGCATTTTACCAACAAGAGAACTTCCCTTTTTCTTGATAGGATTATCACAAAAAGGGTCATCATAGCACTCATAAAATTCAGGAATCTCATCATCAGTTGTAAAGCTATATACTCCCCAATTACTATCTTCGTTATAATAGCGTTCTTGCTGTGGAACAATTTTAAATTCAAGGATTTTATCTGCCAACCTTTATACTCCTTTCCTGTAGCCATTGATAATAGGGCTTAATGTCTTTTACTATAACTTTGTCCTCGTCATCTTTACGGCATTTAATTGTTACTTGTGACCCCTTTTTGATTATATCCTCATATTGTCTTAACTGTGAGTTCCATACTGTTCCCTCAATTAAGCCAAATGTTGAATATACATTTATAAAAGCGAATTGGTTTTTATGCTTATCTTTTTTCTTCTGAACTTTTGAAATAACGCCAACTATTGTACACTCATTTCCTACCTCAACATCTTCAAACTGAACAGTAAGATATTTTAAAGCATCTTTAAAAGGGTTGTCGTGAATAAAAATCTGCAAAGTCTCAAATTCCCAAAATGGCTCATCTTCGAGATACTTATTGTTCTCATCAATATATCTTTGAAAACGTGTTTCTTGATCTTTATTAAAACTGTCAAGTTTAATCTTATTTACCAGCTTTAATAAGGCATCTTTATCGTAATCATATTTTTTATCACTTTTCCTATACTGTTCAATCTCAATTCCATAATCCACAATAAGCTTTGTATAAGGTGGAAGTTTTGAAATCTCTTTGAAAACTAATGGCGAATACAGTGATTTAAGATATTTAATCAAACATTGACGTTTGTTTTTAGTCGGTATAGCTCCTGATTTAACAAGATTTATTATTTGTGCCTTCGTTAAATCCGCTCTTTGTAAAAGGTCATCAAATCCTTTATACTTGCCATTGTCTGTGCGTTCAAGGATAATTTCTTTTGCTACCTTTTCACCTATTCCTGTAATTGCAGAAAGCCCAAAAAGCACTTTGTTATCATTTACAGAAAAGTCAATCTGAGATTTATTTATATGAGGTGATAGGGTTTCTACGTTGAACTGCTTAGAGTCAATTATGTATTTATTTATCATTCCTGACTTATCCTTATTTAAATTGAATAAAGCCTTAAAGAAATAAACAGGATATTTCGCCTTTAAATAAGCAGTCTGAAAACATAATACAGCGTAGCTATAACTATGGGATTTGTTAAAAAGATAACCGCCCTTAGTTTTAAGCTCGTCACTGATTGTTTTAGCCAATTCTTCTGAATAACCATTATCAATAATCTCTTGATAAAGTTTTTCAGATTCTTTTTTTACCAGTTCTACATTCTTTTTGCCGATCGCCTTGCGAAAAAGGTCAGCACCTCCATAGCTTCTGCCACCGAAAGTTCTAACAATATCCAAGAGCTGTTCCTGATATATCATACAGCCATATGTGCTTTCAAGAATAGGCTTCATATCTGGGTGAATATACTTTACAAGTGATGGATTATGTTTACATTCAATAAACTCTTCCAACGCACCCATAGAATCAGGACGATACAATGCCAAAACTGCTGACAAGTCTTCCATACTGGTAGCCTGAAGCCTCAGAAGCAAATCTTTCATACCAGCACTTTCAACCTGAAACACACCATTAGTTAATGCTTTCCCTAATAACTCAAAAGGTAATATATTGTTCTCAAACTCTGGATTATTGATATTTATATCATATTCAGACAAACCTAAGTCATTCTGAATTTCTTGAACCATAGTTAAGGTTTGAACACCAAGTATATCAAATTTGATAATACCTATTTCTTCAACAAGACGTTTATCGACTTCAATGACGTGTTCACCCTTAGAGCCAAGCTTCATTGCCATATAGTCGCTAATATCTGTATCTACTATTCCAACACCGCCAGCGTGACAACTTACAGTTTTTACTCTTCCGCTTAGTTTACCAGCGATTTCAAGAAGTTCAGTGTATTCCTCGTGTTCTGCTAAATATGACTTATTATTTTCAATACATTCCTGAAAAGTATCATAAGTGAAACGCTTTGATAACTTGTCCATATCTGCGTACTTAAATCCAAGTATCTTACCGACATCTTTAATTGCTACAACAGGTGTTATATAAGAAAAATTTATGATTTGGCATACTCTGTTTTCACCATATTTACTGATAAGATAATTGATTACAGTAGGTCTGTCAGATACATCTATATCCAAATCAGGCATAGATATTCTTTCGGGATTAAGAAATCTCTCAAAAATCAAACCATATTTAATAGGGTCAAGGTCTGTAATGCCTATTGTATAGCAAACAAGACTTCCTGCACCAGAGCCTCTGCCCGAACCAATTTTAACTCCGTGAGTTTTTGCGTAATTGATAAAGTCCCATACAATTATGAAATAGCCATCAAAATTCATTTGATGAATAATACCCATTTCATAGTCAATTCTATCTTTTCTTTTCTTTTGCTCAATTTCCGAAAGAGCATTAAATCCTCTTGTTTCCCACCCTTTTTCAATGAGGTTTAAAAGAAATTCATAATTAGAATTAAATCCCTTTGGAAGCGGATATGTAGGTAACTGTGGAGACTGAAAGGGCATATGTACTTCTTCAATCATTTCAGCAACAATGTTTGTTTGATTAAGTCCATATACAACATTATTCTTTCCGATTTGAGATGTCATTATTTCGTAAATTTCATCTTCGCTCTGTAAATAACAACCTTCATAACTTTCAGACAGCGTTTCTGTATCGTGAGCAATTTGAACGTGCCTTGCTTGATAATATAAATCTCCTTTTGTAGCTGCGTGGCTATCTGTTGTTATAATATATGGAGTATTTGTTATTTCAGACAACTTTAGAATCTTTTTGTTGTATTCTGCCTGTTCATTAGATTTATGCGATTGCATTTCAAGGAAGAAATGAGGGAATATTGATTTATATTCTTTAATATATTCAACACACTTATTAAAATCACATTCTCTTGCAAGTTTTGAAGCAAGACAAGCAGAACTGATGATTAAGTCTTCCGCATAGGGAGCAATATCTGATATTTGAACTCTTGGCTTAAAATAAAAATTTTCAAGATTTGACTTAGTAATTATTTTATTCAAAGCCTTTCTGCCGTTTTCATTCTTGGCAAGTGCAATAAGGTGGAAGTATTTATTATTCTTGTCTTTTACAGATGTGTCAAAACACTCATACAGTTCAACACCATAAATAATTTTTATATCTGGATAATCTTTTGAAAGCTGGTCAAAGTATATCCAACTATATTCGTTTCCGTGTTCAGTTATAGCGTAAGCCTTAATCCCGACTTTGCGACACTGTTCAAGCATTTCTTTAGGAGTACCGTAACCGTCAAGAAGACTATACATTGTATGATTATGCAAAGAACTATAACTCATTTGACCACCTCATAATCTTTTATTGTAATCTGCGGAGTAATTATACCCTTATATTCAGATACCTCAACTTGACACAAAGCATCAATCGTAATCGTATCTTCAAAACTTTCAAAGAAATTTAATACAGGATCATCAACAGGATTTTTAAACTTTATAATTGCATAATCATCTGTTGTAAATTTCCAAGTATTGTTTTCTTTTCCCATAAGAGAACCTTGATTGGCTTCAAGCACAAGATTTTTTATTATAAGCATTGGCTCTTTTATTCCTGTGCCGTAATAATCTTCAAGAGAAGTTATATCTGTAATTATACTTACATTAAAATCTGCATAATCAATTTCAAAATCTACAGGTAAACGCTTATCGGCTTTTTCACATTTTACATTAAGTTCTGAAAGTACATTTTTTACATTATCACCCTTTATCTCAACGCCAAATGCACCCTGATGCCCTTGACACCAGTTAAATTTATTTGTGCTTTCAAGAAGGTCTTTAAAATTTAATACATAACTATTATCAAAATTTCTTGCAGACCCCCGAAAAACTTTATTGTTCTCGTCAATATTATATTCCCGTAATACCAGACAAGGTTTTTTGAATTTATCAGCAAGCTTCATTGCAACAATTCCAGAGAATACATTGGGAATATCATCGCCTTTAATAAACAAAACTGAATTATTACTTGCAGAATACTTTTTTTCAAGATTGGGAAGAAAACTATTTACCTGTTTGTCCTGTCTTGATTTAGCATTTTTACAAAGTCTTACTGCCCTTTCATATATTGTTTCTGTTGTGAGAGTTGTTTCTCCTCGCTTCTTATATTCAAATTCTTCGTCTTGTTCCGTAAATGCTCTGAACAGCAAGTCTTTTTCTTCACTATTGCCTACTCTACACATTGCGTTTATTAAAGAAGTTATGCAAAAAGCTACTGTATGTGGATTAACTTTGCCTTTCATCAAAAATGTCTGAGCGTTGATAAACTCTTCAAAGCATTTATTTGTTATTACACTCAATCCTTTGTCAATCAGTCTTTTCGTTTCAAATGAGCGTAAGTCCATTACATCTGATATGTTTGCAAGAGCTACTAAATCAAGGTAATTATCGGCATTATCAGTCCAATAATATTCATCAAGTGCCTGTAAGAACTTATATACCACTCCAGCTCCACACAATTCTTTATTGCTATAATTGATGCTACACTGATTATTTACTACTATTGCATATGGATTGTCCTTTTCTTTCTCGTGATGATCTAAGATGATAATGTCAATACCCTTTTCGGTAAGCATTTTACACTGTTCTGTGTCATTCGTTCCTGCATCGGGAATAATTAAAAGTTCCGTACCTTCTGGAATTTCAATATCACTTGAAAGACCGTGTTGTTTACCTGAATGTATAAGATATGTAATATTAGCGTCCTTGTCAATATGCGATTTAATATACATATAAATCATAGAAGCACTGCATTGACCGTCAACATCGCAATCCACGACAATAGATATTTTGCTATGTTTCTCCATATGCTTTACAAAAACATCTACAGCATCATTGATATTATCGAGTTTCCAACAAGGTATTATAACGTCATCGGTCAGATGAGTATAAGTTTTAATATCAGTAACTCCCCTGTTTTCAAAGATACACCCTTTTATATCAGTAATATCATTTCGTCCACAAACTTTATAATTCACACAATCACCTTCCAGTTCTTATTATTTTACGACAATTCTCATTAAGCTTTTTAAATTTTTGAGGGTCATCGGTAGGACTTTCCTTACTGTCTAAAATATTCTCGCTATCAACAATAGCACCTATTTCAATACAGTCTATAAATTTATCTGCTATGTCATTAAGTTCATCATTTTGAACATCTTTATCAAAACAAAAAACTATATGGGAACAAAGCCTTGTCAGCATATCAATTTGGTATTGTGTAATTTTCTTTCCGCAAGTTGCCACACAATTCTTTATTCCCATAGTCCAAAGCTGCATTACTCCTTTTTCTGCTTCAACAACATAAACACTATCCGACTGCTTGATATATTTTTCAGATAAATAAAGTCCATACAAAATTTTGGCTCGATTGCAATGTTCAAGATATAAGTATTTTACACGCTGTTCTTCTTCGGTCATTTCTTCATTATGCAAAAACAACCTGCCCTTAACTCCAACCAAAGTGCCAAACTCATCTCTAACTGGAATTGTGATCCTGTTAGAACAGTCATCATAGCCTATTTCAAAAAGCAACTGTGTTTCATATGATATGTTATCCTTTAAGAAAAAGTCATTTACAAAAGGCAAGTAGTACGACAGAATTTTTTCTGAAATAGGTTTGATTGGTTTCATCTCATCATAATCAGAATCTCCAGATGCCATTTCTTCAATCAGTTTTGTAAATTTAAGACTTTCAGGTAAATCATCATAATCGTCTGTATAATAATCAATATTACACCAATTACAAACCTTACATATTGCTTCGTAAAATGTACAGTTTTGAAAAAATTGAACTAAATCAAAAATATCTGCAACAGATTTCTTGCTTATGTCTCTGGTATAATCAACTGTTACAAGTCCTTCATTAAGATAGATTGTTATGGCAGAATTGTTATCTCCATCGGGATTTGCACATTGATACCACTCTGTTTTTTTAGAGATATGATGACAACCAAGTTCTTCAAGTATAATAGGCACATAGTCATTCTCTAATATTTTTTCTTTAAGAACTGGTATATCCATTTATATCTCCTACTTTCTTCTTAGTTCTCCTACCTCGACCCAAGTATTCAAGTCAAGATCAACTTCAAAAATCACTTTTTTCTTACAGCCAAATCTATTTTTATCCACATTAGCAGCGTAATAACGTTTTCCTGCCTGTAATTCACACTCAGCGTCTTTTCCCCATTTTTCATCGTGTTGAACATAACGATACTTATGGAAATCATTAGGACTTATTTCCTTGAAAAGAGCCATTGTCCATACAATATGTTTAAGTTGCTTTGCATTTGCGATATTATTTGAATTAAGCTCGTCAGGTTTACAAAACTCCGTATCATCTGTAAGCTGAATTGATAAATACCCAAACATTTCAAGTTGCTTCGCAATATCTGTCAGTTTAGTAACTGTTGCTTTCAATGCAGCCCAATCGCCTGTTGCTTCAACATCTTGTTTGCAAGTATCATAGAAAAAATATTTTGCGCCGTGAGTCAGGTTTGCTTTTCTTATTTCAAATTCAAGAGTTTTATCATCATATCCTGAAGCCATATCTTTTACAAGAATCAACTCATTGGTTTCTGCTTCTATCCATTCAGCAATTTTCATTATCTTATTGTATTCTTCTGAATTAGCAGAAACTCTTTTTATGTATTCTTCTGTGGTTTCAGTTGCTTCACCAAAATCATCAGTTTTCTGATATATGTATTCGCCTTTATTATTTTTATAAAGTCCGAGTGTCAATTCTTTTTCAGGCTTTTTCAATTTTATTCCGTGAAGCTTTTGAAATTCTTTATTGTTTATAATAGTTGTAACTAAGCACTTGCGTAAATCTTCAACGCCCATTTCATTGAGCATTACAAATACTCTTTCGTGATTTACAAGCGTTAAATACGCTATAATCATCGTCATAAAACGTGTTTTACCAGCGTTAGAAAGCATACCAACCGCCATAGTCGAGCCAAGTTTGCACCCACGAAAAATATCATTTAAAATAGGAAATGGTAAGGGAATACCTAAGTCTGGTTTTTCCATACAGGAAAGCAATGTCTCTTTAATATGGCTGTTTAATATCTCTGCTTCTTGATTTGTAAGAATAACCGTATGAATGCGATCTGCTTTACCTCTAATAAGCCTATAAATATCCGATGCAGTGAACTGTTCAAATTTTTTGTGTTCTACAATTTTTGAAATATCAAATCCATTACGCTGATACTCCCGTAAAAGTGAGTATTTTTTTATAATCTCCTGATATTTTTGAATATCATCTGTAATAGCAAGTTTTATCCAACTTTCAATAGTCTTCCAACCACCATATTTCTTAAACGTTGATAGTCTATCAGGTTCTTCCGAAAAATATGTAGATACAGTGGTTTTATTAAGAGTTTGACTTCTTGTTTTATAAATTATCTCAGCAGAATCGTAAAAAAAACGTGTTACTTCATCTGAAAAATCATATTTGCTGCGGACATACTGACCATAATTGACCAAAAGATCAGGCTGTTTGTAAATACAACCCACAAATAGAACTTCTGTGGGAACATTTGCGACTAAATCCATTTACTCACCTACTTATATTTCGTCCAAAATGCTATCAATATCAATTTTATCGTCATCTTGATTTGAAACATTTTTTACAACTTTAATATTATCATAATCAATATGTATCTCATTTTGATTTAACTGTGTCTGAGAAAGTTTTTGTTCTTCCTTCCATTTTAAATAACTGTCATACCGAGAAAGTATAATGGCAAGGTCATAGCTAATTCGTGCTATTCCTTCTATTTCTTTTCCACAACGTTTATTTTTGTCATGAACCTTTTGGAGATAGGGCATCTTTTTTTGCCACATATCCCATAAATCTTCAACTGGAACTGGTTTGTTTAAATTCTTATATGTTCCTTTATAAACTTTATCAAGATTAATAAAAAAGGATTTTGGTAAAAAGGAAACTTCATACTGAGCATAAATCCAGTCTGTAAATTGAAATCTTATATTTTTTTCAATTTTATCTTTTTCTGCCTGTGCCTTCGTTTTTCTACCCAATTTTTCACCGCCTTTAGTAAAGAAAGACAGTAAGGGAACATTCCCCTACTGTCCCTTTAGGTCAATAATAAACTTAAATCTTTGAAATGATTTCGATTATATGATTAAGAACATCAATATCTGTAATCTTTTTAATTTCAGTAGGTTTGATAGGCAGCTCGGCAGATGTAAGAGCCTCCTTTGCCTTAGTCTTACCAACAGGGTTAAGACTCTTCATAATTTCACAAATTTTTTCAATAGTCTCTTCAATCTGGCTTGCGGACTCATCAGTATCATTTGTAGAATTTACAGGCTCTCCAAGCTTACCTTCGACTTCCCTCGAATAAATATCTTGCTCAACATCAACTGCCTTTGTCAAATCATTATTTACGGAAAATTCCTTCTTATCTTTAGTTCTATCAATAACAACCTGCCAATCCACAAGCGAAAGGTCTTCGACAGTTTCCTTATCGTGTACACCCGTTCTATCCTTACTGATATAAGAACAGAAATTACCGTCTTCGTTGATATACATTCTAACAACGGTCTTAACGTTGTAGTTCATCTGCTTAAAGCCGTCAGGAATTTTCTTGCCAGTGCAAACACTTGTGATCTGTCCATCATCACCCTTAACAGAAACCTTTTCATCTGTTTCTCTTGCTGTAATAATGTAATGAACTCCGCAGCTCATCAGGTCAAGGATTAAATCCTGTCCCTTAAAGTTTACTGTCTGATAATCCTTAAGTTCAAGACCAGCACCTTCAATAGTAACAGTCTTTTCAATTCCTGTAAGTTCCTTCTTCTTTGCCTTAACAGCGTTTCTCTTCTTTGAAAATTCCACGAGTGCCTGCTTTGTAGTCAGGTTAAGAATTGTTGTACCATCTACTACAATAGCATCAGCTCTAAATGGCTGTCCATCTGCATCAAGAACCACATTTTCAGTCTCGTTACCATTTTCGTCAATTTCGTAAAAATCTTCTCTATTCTTGACCTTCTTGATATAATCTCTTGTTTCTCCAAGAGACTGAGTATAAACAATATAAATATTGCCTACATCAATACCGTCAGCCGAAAGATTATCAATAAAGTCATCAATAGAACCATTCTCATTATCAATATAGAGAACTCTAAATGGCTTTCCATCAGGTCTCTTAAAATATGCAAGCTGAAGTGCCAGTGATGACTTACCAGTCCCTTCTTCACCAAAAAGGATCATTCCAAGCTTGCTCTGTGTCTGTGAAGCTATTCTTGCTCTTGCCATATATTATTTATCTCCTTAATTTGAATAATTGTACATTGTTTGTGATTTCTACAGATTAATTAATCCCATTCATCGTCATCATCTGTAATGTCCTTATCAGAAACAGTTCCCCAGTCCTCATCATTTGAACCGAAATCCTTATCAGCAGTCTTGCTCGCCTTTGACTTGGCAATAGCCTTGTCAATAATTTCTTCGGAATATGTATCAGTATCAACGGAATCCTTGTATGCACCAATAACTACAAGAGTTCTCTTTGTAGGATTGTTTATGCGCTCCATAGGGTTCTTTGCGCCCCAGCCGTCATCTTCATCTTCAACTTCATCAATGTCGTGTTCAACAACAATATTACCATACACCTTTACAGCAGTATAGGGTTTGAGGGTCTTGAGAGTCTTAGCAAGCTTAACATCGGACTTATCAATAATAAACTCCGTATCTTCAATAGAATTAAAGGCAACGATCTTTGCATTTATTGTAAAATTGCCGTCTTCATTCTTATCAATGCCCATAAATACAATAGTCTGTTCAAAATTGCCCACAATCTTAAAATCATCGGCTTCAAAATCCACGTCCTTGCAAAGAGAAACCTGATTGGGAATAAACTTAGTCTGGTGCTTGTCATTATATGTAGAAAATTCATTCTTACCCTTAATAAATACGCTCATGCCGTCCTTTGCAGTATCACCTATGTACTTACAAGCATCATATTCAAAAAGTGTCTTCTTATCGTTAATCTCCTTGCCTGTACTGTCAACAATCTTTTCAAGACCAACATTTACACCAATAGGCTTAAAACCATCCTTCTTAAAGTCAAATCTGTTAGCCCACTTTACCTTTTCCGTTACGGTCTTCTTGTTCTTACCTTCACCTTCCTTCTTAGAAAAACAAACCGTTTCCTTCTCCATACCATTAAGATTGACATAAACAGTCTTGCCCTTATCAATTTCTACACCGAAATTAACCATTCTCATAGGCTTACCTGTCTTGGTGGTCATCTCAGTATAAAACTTATCCTTTTCTGTGCCTGTGATAATACCTCTAAGCTGAAAATTACCCTCTGTCTTCTGGATGCCAAGACCGTCATTCTTCTTAGTTGTTTCTGCCATAAATTCAAAATCCTTTCAATATGTATAATTTAATAATTTTAACGCTTATATTATTATTTACTTATAATTGCTTATAATTTTAAAATCCAATAAAATCTTGGTTTAGTCGTGTTCTGTCTCTCGCCCTGTAACTCATAATTCAATTCCTTCCTCGGTAAAATATGTGTGTCATTATTGTATAGCCACAATCTTCGCAAGAATAATAATATTCATCACTACTATTCCTAATGTGAGAAGAACTTACAAATTTATAATGACCGCCACATTCAGAACAAATTCCATTATTATAAGCTTCGATTGATTGGTTTGCTTCAATCGTTCCACCTATGACACCTATAGCAATTGGAATAACAACAAGAAACATAAAAATTTTTATAAAACTTTTAATATCTTCCTTTGTGTCTTTTAATATTTCAACCACTCCTTTTTCAAAAATAAATATCTATATAAACGTCCTTTCAGACGGAATTAAGGTAAAATCTATATAAACAGCTTAGAGCTGATTAATAACTGCTTTAACTTCTTCGAGAATTTCTTCAGTTGTCCAATGCTTTTCATTTGATTCAAATAATTCAAAATTATAATCGTTATAACAATAATCTCCAAGATGACCATAATCCCAACCTATCCAATATCCATCTCTGTGATTAGGATTATTTGACGGAAAGATAATTCCTTGTGTACTTGAATAAATCAAACCACCATGACAGTCGATAGGAATTTCATCATAATATTCACCATACCATTTATGCTCTTTTGGCAACTCAACATATGCACAAGGATGTGAGCCTAATGACACTATCGCATAATGAAAGTTATTATAGATTCCTTCGTCAAGAATTTGAATATTTTCTTGACAACGTTTTTTATATTCCATTTTAATCATTATCTTTTCCTCCATTTTTATATCTATCTCTATTTGCAGACCTAAACATCATAAGCAACATTTCTGAGATAGGACGTTCTCGATCGAAGTGTTTAGCCTTTTTGATAATTTTCATTACTTCATTATCATCGAGTGTCATAACACCAATTTTATAAGGAATTTCATCTTTAACTTTTTCATAAACCGAATTGAACATAACATAGTAATTATAATCGCCAATGAAATTATGCCCATTCTTAGAATGAAAATCCTCTACAGATGATTTTATTTCATAACAATAAAAATCACCTTTTTCTATTCCCGAAATAGTGTTATTTACGGGGACAAATCGCATATAATCCACTCTGACTTGATTGAGTGTTCCGTAGTCAAATGTAACTTCTTTAGCCCAATAAATACGAGGGTCATTCTTAGGATTTATGTAATGCTCTAATACTTTAGATAAAAGTTGTGTTATCTCTTTTCTATCAGACACATTTTCACCTCCCACCACAAAACATTTCTTTTATTGTATTATATACTTTCCATCATAAACTTCTCTCGGTTGAGAATTTCGCAAGCCTTTTCAGCCGCTTCTCTGGTAAAACAAACAACAAAGAAATTACAAGAACACTGAAGAGTATAACTAAAACACTTATATGTATTATCATAATATATAGTCCATGTTTCTTTACCTGTATCCCAATCAGGAAAATAATCGGGACACAGCAACTCGTGAAGCTGCATCAACTTATTCTGAACACGGAGAACGTTGTCACGATACCACCGAAGATGTTTTTGAGTTTCAGTGTCTGGTTTAAACGCAGCGTTCATATTAATTAATCCCAAATCATAGAAACTAATTGAGCTATAAAGGCTAATCGAAATATTGCCATTACCTTGGATATAAGAATAATCATCTCCGCTTTTAGGCAGCCACACTGTTTCATTCTTGTCTTTCTCAGCAAGTTCAGCTTTGAGTTTTTCGATTTCCTCTGTCATTGCCTTACAGTTAGTTTCAAGTTCTGCAATTTTTTCTTCTGTTGTCATAATTAATCATCTCCTTTTAATAATTCTTTCAGGGCATCATATTCTTCCTGCGTGAGACTATCAACTCTGTACTCGTATTTAGGGCAGCATAATCTAAGCTTACCACCATTGATATTAGGGTTTACAGCCTCAACATAGAAGTATCTTTCACCATCGGCTGCTGCTTTCGCTGCCCATTCAGACAGGTCTGGTCGTCTATAAAGTTGAACTCTTCCGTCACTGTCATACACGGGAAATCTATTCACGCAAACTTTATGTATCTTGCTCTTGATTTGTACTTTAATGGATTTATTTATTTCGTGAGAATTAAGTTCCATTATCTTTATCCTCCAAGTAATCTCCAAAGTTCATCATCACAAACATTATAATAAGCTGGTGTATATATTTGAAAAGTTTCTTTAAGATATGAACGACAAGCGTCTTGTACTCTTCTTCGAGATTCAGCTTCACTCATACCTTTTTCTTTAGGCTTAATTTCACCGTTTTTGACTTTAATTGCTATTGGATTATGTTTATGCTGTCCCATATTTTATCACCTTCTTGTCATAAATTTACATAACTTATACTGCAATTTAGAACAATAACCGTATTTATAATATCTATCTATGTTGATGTTATTATGTAATATAGTAACCTCAAACCAACACCAAGGAATAAACGTTATTTTATCAATAATCTGTCTTATTCTCATTCTTTTCTACCTCACCGGATGCTATTACACAAGATATTGCCGTGAGTGTGATTATTCCGATTATAAATCCTATTGCAATTCCTATCCAAAACATATGTATATTTCCTTTCACAAAATCAGAATTTTATTATGTCATTTTACGATATTTTTTTCATAATGTGAAAGATAAGTTCTTGCATACCAAATAGATACAACACAAATACCTTCGTTAGAAAATAACACATACTCATTTGGTTTATTATCTTTCAGCCAGTTAAATATTTTAATATATAACATTCCTTGTGCTTCGTTAAGTGTCTTATGAGAATAATCATCTTCATAATCCCACGTATCCAGATATTTGTTTTTTGTAAATACTCCATTAGTTATATCCAAAAGAAAATTTTGAAATTCGGTTTCTATTTCATCATACATTTTTATGTCTCCTTTCTTTCAACTCTTTCAGCGAATGGCTTGACTCACATTTAGACTTTCGCACTTTTCTTCGGTATAAAATTCATTATGTGTATCATTATAATAAGAAACCAATGTAGAAAACTTATCTAAATAATCAAAAAATCTATCTATTGCTCTGTCTGTATCTTCACCAGCAAGAACAGTAAATGATATTGCCGGTTTGACTTGTATTGTTTTCACTAATTTAGTCATTATTAGTCTTCCTTGTCCTTATTTAATCCAAAACAACTTTTGGGAAATTCTTATAAGAGCCATCTACTCTTTTTCTAATGATATCTGCCTTTCGATGTTCACCTTGTTCTTCATATACCTCGATAATAAAATGAACATAGTTATCGAATTTTTCATTATTACCTTCATAATGAGCAGATATTAGATTTCCAATAGTTACAACATTGATATTTTTCATTATCATTCCTTATTTTCTAATAACCAATCTATGCTTGTGGCTTTTTTATCGCCATCAGATATTACATCTCTGAAAAAATAAGCAATATTACACATATACTGTGAATCATCGCTGCTGTACCAAGAATAACCATATTTAGCAGGAGCTGTCTTAAACCCATAAACATTCTGTGTCATATCCACTGCGATATATTCATACCCCATAGCTTTAAAACCTTTGAGGATATATACCTCTTTTTCTGTCAATTTTCTGGGCTTTCTTATTTCAAAACATTCATCGGTTTCGGGGTGTGTATCTGACCAATTCTGAACCGCTGAAATAGATTCCGATGAAATTTTACTCTTACATACTCCACTGTCATGATGAATCGGACACATCCAACAGTCATTAATTGAGGAACACATTCTCTGCAATTCATGTCCATAATCTAATGTATTAGAGCAATCGTATTTCTTAACCTTTGGCTCATTATTCACTATTTTTACATTCATTTTTATTATCTCCTTTAATTTAATAAAATTTAAGTTTCATATTAACACCTCAGTTCGTTACAGGAATTAACGAGTACCCAAGATATTCCTGATAGTCCATCTCCTTTGCAATGTCACCACTCTGAACAGCTTCCTGAAATGACATAGACTTTACAAGAAATTCCTTGTTGTAATACTCGGGTTTATTATAGTTATGGTCTGTCGCATACTTCATAAGCTTGAACAACGTTTGGTGATATACATTACGTTTGCAAGCTCTTGCATAAGCCACTATAACATCCTTTAAAAGAACACCCTCTTCAGCATTTATATAACGGGATATTGAATCATAATAACTGAGATAATCGATGTAAGCTCTGAACCTTGCCATGTTCAGTACCCCGATTTCTGTTTTCATTTCAGCATCCCTATAAACTACACCATACTTTGTATCTTCATCTTCAAAAATTGAAGTTTCATCTACCCAGTAAATACGGTTCTTAATGGTCTGCCTATCAAAACCGTCACGCTCTTCAATACAAACATAAGGTCGCAGTACACTAACATCTTTTTCCTTTTCCATTATAACTCCTCCGTATTTAAAACTTTTTCTTCCACACATACCTTCCAATGACTATGTGTTGCAGTATAATTTTTATCATAGTTATCAGCTTTGGCTTTGATGTTACTTGCACCACACATCTCAGATTTAACATCAGGCGTTGCGGAAAGGATGCAGGTGATGCAACTATGCACCTTGAAAATTTTAATAAGAAAAACAAGATAATAATCACCTGAAATACAATGTTTTATCTGTTGTGGTGCTACCGACCCGACTTGAACGGGCAAGGATTTCTCCGAGAGATTTTAAGTCTCTTGTGTATGCCATTTCCACCACGGTAGCAGATGAGTGTCTGATTATCCTCACAGACTTTTGGGCGGTTCATTCTAAAGTTATCCTCATCCGCTAAAACCACAAAGTTGCTATTCGTTTCGTGAACTACTCGCCTACTCTTGTTCTACAAACAACCCTAATGTTGCTGTTTTCTCCAATTTCGGATTTGGTCTCCCAAGTGGAACTCGAATCCACACTGTCAGAATTTTAAGTTCTGTGTCTCTGCCGATTGGACTATTGGGAGATATTTAAACCACTTAGCGGGTTTTTCATCCGCTCAAAGTCGCTATTTGTTAATATGAACCTCATATTCGATTTTTAGTGACAACAGAATACGACTTGTTATTACTGTTCAGACACTTAACACATATTTTAATGAAATACTTATAAAAAATATTGCAATATCTTTTATAAGTATGTCTGAGCTTTGCAGAGCATCAGACAAAATATGTATTAGATTGAAGATACCTTGACAGTATCAATCAACCACCAATGGTACACCATATCGGTTCTGCCCCGATGTTTAACGATTAAAAGTCGTTTGTTCTACTATTGAACTAATGGTGCTTATTTCTGACTTTTTTATACGGAAGTCAGAGAAACCGTAGGGAGGTTATACCAGAATAAAACTAACATTTGGTTGGGATAGCCGGATTTGAACCGGCGAAATGACGGAGTCAAAGTCCGTTACCTTACCGCTTGGCTATATCCCAATATTTATTTTAAAGCCTAATTTTATCATTTACTTATCATTTGATTACATATATATTATACTCGATAATCCTGCACTTGTCAAGCACTTTGCGAATATTTTATTATTTACTTTGTTTTATGTATTGGAAGTGATTTTCACTTCCATATTTCTCTTAATTTTCTGCATTCTCAATACTCTGTCTGAACTTATTGTATTCGCTCACCATACGATATGCTTTGGTCACTGAAGTATTGAATGTCCGAGCATATGTTTCTGCACTATTCATGTCTCCAGAAAAGACATAATCATTTTTTCTTTCATACTGATACATTTTATTGAACATACCTGCTTTTTTAACATTGGGAGCTTCCAGTCGCACATCCTGTATAAATGCCCCCATTGCGTTCCACTTTAAATTTACGAAACTTGATTTCTTTTCGGAATTAAATAAATTATCATATGTCCAATTCTTTGTTTTTCTTTTATACTGTCTTTTTACGCTATTTTGCTCATCCTGTGCTTGCAATTCTAATATTTCCGAATACAGGTCATCAATAAACTGAATTTCCTCATCTGAAAGTTCAATAGACTTTCCGTTGACGGTCAGCTGTTTGGTACTGATTATATTCCTTGCATCAGACAATGTAATAGAAATCATATCATCTGTTGTAAGTTGCTCCCAAAGAAATACATTAAATACATTGAATTTCTTTTGTCGCACAACTAAACTTTCATACATTTTTTCGGATAATTCAGATTCTTGCAGAATAAGATAATCCTCTTCTGCCTGAGTTAAAGCCTGTTTCAATTCTGAAAAAGTAGTAAAGTATTCATCTTTACCGCTTTCGGTTTTTATATCGGATACTATACTTTTAAGTCTATTGATTTCGTAAAAACTATCCTTTATGGATAAATCATAAGTCTTATTTACCCATCTGTAATAGTCACACAAAACGCCGTATAAAGCATTTAAAGTAGTAATTTTCTTTTTATCAGCTTCTACAGCATCAGCAATTTCCTCGGCTGACATATCAAATATATTTTTCTCTACTTTGTTTAAACACGATATCCTCAGTGCGTAATTACCAAAACTGGGATTCTTTTCAATAATATGCTGACAATATTCTTCAAAGTATGGTACCATATAATCGTCCTTTCTATATTCACTAAATCAATTTTATCATCTTCTTTCTGATTTGTCAAGATAAATTATACAGAATACGCAGAATTATTTTCCAGACCAAAGCTTGCAGCGATGGCTCTATCAATACAAGTCATCATTCTTTCACCAAGCTTTCCTGCCCAGCTCAGAACTCGGCTCTTATCAATAGTTCTTATCTGTTCTGTCATTACAGTAGTAGGCTTTGTTAATCCGGTCTCTACAGATGGATTTATACTTACGTGCGTTACCATTGGCTTTTTCTCCTTACTGGTCATGATAGCCACTATAAGGCATGGTGAGTGTTTATTTCCTACTTCATTTTGTATTATTACGGCTGGACGGATATCACCTTGTTCTGAGCCGACCGTATTTCCAAAATCGACCCAGACAATATCGCCACGGTGATATTCCATCACAGTTGAATGATACTTATTATCATAATGTCTAAAATCAGTTGAGCTATTAGCAATCATTTTTTATTTTCTCCTTTCATTCAGATTAGCAGTAAATCCGTTGTTCTACGTTTTATTATCTATATTTTATCATTTACATATTTTTATTTATACTATGTTTTGTGTCTAAATTGCAAATTCTATTATTTCAGAGAGATTGTTAAAAAGCAATATTCCGTCTTCTCTGACCTGACAATAATCTGTTCCTGTTAATTCATCGGATCTTATCTTCCCTTCCAGTTCGTATTTATCTTTGACAATATTTCTTAAAATTGGCTTGAACCACTGTGTAAAGGCTATTCCAAGGATATTATCATATGTATCTTCTATAATATATGCTATATTATTACCTTTCATCAATTCAAATTCCACCTTCTCTTTGTAAGGTGTGATATTGAGATGAGTTTCTTCGCTGGTGTCGGTATCAATATCTTTCATATTTGTGTATATGCGTTTGACTTTACTGCCATCTATAAATGTGAGAAATTCGATTTTTCCGTTTTTAAAACATTGGGACAACTGATTTTTTATGTCTTCTGTATTCATTTTTATCGATCCTTTCATATCATTTACAAAACTTTCGCTTAAATTGCCACACTATTCCCTTATATACGGACTTGCCATAAGGGAACGAGAAAACATTCCCATTGGCATTTATCCATATTTGATGGCTTCCGTTACCGTTTCTGAAAAATGTAAAACCATTATCCGTTAGCATTGCGAGAAACTTTCTGATATCCATTCTGCATTCCTCTCAACATATTTTTAGCTTTATTTGTCGCAAGATTGTGTTCATACTCCTTATAAATCTTATCGAGTGCTGCTTTCATTTCCACATCATCAACTATATAATATTTACCGCCACGATGACATACAATGAAGGGCTTCAATTTTATCTTATCAAAATCACGGACATATTGTTCCACCCAATATTTACATGGGTTTTGATGATAACCGCCATTTTCCATAGTCATTATTAAAAGTTCATTTGACATTAAAGTACGTTTAGTAAAATCATAAGGAAGATTGTATATTTTCATTTTAGACCTCCATTACTTCAAGCACAGAATATTCCCTACTTCATCAATAGTTATTTCTCTGTATGTATTACCCCTGACATCAATTTCAAAACAAATGCAAGGCTTCTCTTCCTTATACTTATAAAACTGTTCTATTATCATTGAATCCCAATCTGTTTCCCTTCGAGTTAATCCCTCGGTCTTATAAGCACAACTTTCATTATAGCCAAGGAAGATAGTTCTTCCGTATTTTTCTGTATTTCTTGATTTAATTTCAGAGAGTGTATTCTCAGCTATCATAATACTTGATAGCTTTTCCACTTCGTCTCGAAGATACTTTTCGTCTGCCTTTACTTTACCATTATAACCAATAAACTGGGCATATTTGTTGAGCATCTCATCATATATATTCATTTCAAATTCCTCCAATCAGGCTTTAAGCCAATGATATTGTTGTCTGTGTACGATCTGCGAGAGTGTCAATAACGATATTTCCGCAAACGGTGGGAAATATAGCTGTTACTCTCTCGCCGTTTTTTACTTCATCGTAATGTTCAGCTGCGTTTTCAGACCACATTCCTGTGATATGGGCATAAAGAGCCATTGCTACATCTTTTGCAAGCATAGGATTTTCCTTCTGCTTTGTCTTGAGGTCATCACTGACCTTGTATTTTCCTATCTGTAACACCATTATCGATCCTTTCTTATTACTGGAAATTTGCCTTTATATCCGATAGTTTTAAGAGCTATATATCTCGTATATCCATCTTGCAGAACATTATCTTTATTTACCTTAATTGGTTTCCCATCGAGATAATCCGACAATGTATATTTCTCAACAGCTGTCTTTATCTGCTCAATACACTTGTCAATTTTTTCTTTTTTAGGTGGACTAACTTCAAAGATTTTAGGGACTGATATTTCATCAACACTCAACCAATTTGCTGCAGCTGAGAGCCTATGAAGAAATTCTTCTCGGTTTGTTTCTTCCACCAAAACAGCCTTGACTTCTTTTATACCGTCTCTCACGGCTATGGTGTAATCCTTCCATCCGGTTATAAGGCTATATGTACTGTTATCATTCTTATGGACGATAACAAGGAGATTTTTAACTGATTTCTGCAATCCAAAGATTGTTGGAGAATCATTCTTGGTATGAATGTCAGATATCATTCTGATCTGGCTCACAGGTATGAGTTCATAATTTTTTCTTTTCCGAGATAATGCTCTAAATTCTTTAATGGTCATTTAAATCATTCCTTTCAAATCTTATATCCAGATAATCTTTCAAATTCTTCCAATCCAAGGTTGAGGTCAAGCCATTTCTGACGAAGCTTCAAAGGGTTTACTGTCATATAATATTTTAATGTTGTATTAAGGTCGGCGTGAGCTACGGCTATAGAAGCAACTGCTGCATTTCTATCGTCCTCCCAGCCTCGGGATATAAACTCGCAAAAAGTTTTCCGCATAGCATGAGACGAATAATGCCCCATTATGCCAAGCTTTTGAGTTATTGTTTTAAGCCATCTGCCGATTGATGATACAGTCATAGGAGCTATTTCCCTCTCACTTCCTTTTTCATCGTACTTATTCCCTGTTGTGATTACATCTGTAATTTCTCCGTATTCATCATATATAAATTCATCGAAATATGCTCTACGGTTTCCATCACCTCTAAAAAGATAATTTTCGGAAGTTAATCCCTTACGATCAATAAGGTATTTGAGAACAGTCTTTACTGCTTTATTAAAATACACAGGTCTTGCTTTGTCTGTTTTCTGTTCAGCGATATACTTAATGTCAAGAATGTTTCCTTTCTCATCTGTCACATCTTTCACTCTGAATGAAAGAATGTCACCACAACGATAGCCTGTATTTATTCCGAAAACAAACATTGCTGCTTTATGGTATGCTTTTTCTTCAAAACACTGACGGATAACAGCGTTGATATCGTTCTCGTACATAAATGCGTCCGCAGAATGTTTGGTGGGTGCTTCTACATCGGTAACAACAACTTGTCTATGTGCTACTTTACGCCTATTTTTTCGAGATGATATATCAATAATATTGGCTGTTCCGTTGTTATAGGCTATCGCTGCGTTCATAGTGATTTTCCCTCCGTATCAAAGCATGTAATCAAACGCTGTATATTGGCTTTATTTTACCTCTTTTAGACATCTCATTATACTTATCCCTAAGAGTTTCCGTCCAGTTGATAGGATAAGACATTTTGAGGTTTTTAGCCGTGTTTGTAAGTGTCTGAGGAGTGTATTTTGCAAGAGCATTGACAAGTCTTGAGGTAACGATATTATTTCCATAGAGTTTAAGAAACTCTGTTGTTCCAGCGATAATATCGCCCTGCAAACTGGATTCTCTGCCGTTATAAGCTTCGACAAGGCACTTTATAGCAAGAATTGTATCGCTGGCATCCTTTTTGAAAAGCATTTCTACTTTTTTAACAGCGTTAATTCTCATTCCGGTAGTCGTGTTTTTATCATAAGGCAATCTTCCGCCAACACGGGAGACTTCTAATGCAAGTTCACATGGAAGCTTTCTGCCTGCTTCATAAGATGCAAGCGTCATCTCATTAAATGTATGCCGATGTTTCTTTTCGTACTGGTTAACATAATAATCCGCTTCATCGGTATAAGTCATTCCCTTATGTACGATACACTGTATATCAACTGGCTTATTTTCATTGACGGTTTCAAGAATAATTACTGTATGCTGTCCGTCAATAACATAATACTTTCCGTCACGATAAGAAACGTGGACAGGATCAATTTTATTAGGATTAAACTCCTTAACGCATTCAGTAATAAATTTCATATTAATTTTACGCTGATAGGGCTGTTTACTTTTAAGCTGAGATGAATTTATTATCCTTGTTGTCCAACTGGGCTGTACATTGATTTCCATAATTTTATTCCTCCATTATTATATTAGATTTATCTATGATGGCTTCCTTAAAGGACGTTACTGCATTTATTACTTTGCTCAAAGTGAGCGTAATATCAGCAATGGCTTCGTCTTTAGTATATTGACTATCAGGCACTCTATCTACCATTCCGATATAATCATTTAATGACTCAAGATAATTATTGGTTTCGGTTTTAAACATGCTTGTTATCATTGCAAACGTAAGTGGTTCCTCTGAGTCATCTTTCATTCGTTTAGCTCTATCCAACATAGTATCTGTTGCTTTATTGCCTACGATAACAATATTTCCTTTACGCTTGTAAAGTCCTGTTGATGTTATGTTATCATTAAGATATAACATTTTATCCTCATCGCCACAGTAGTTTAATGCAGAGATAACTCTAAGTGCCTGAGATGTGGAGTTTTCTGCCAAAACCTTATTGACACACTTATCATTTATCTCACTCTTGATAAGTTTGTCATAACAAGACAAAACACACTTACAATTCTTTGCGGTTCTATCAGGCTGACCGAGAGCCTTGCTCACTTCCCTGTAAGACGTTTCCGCTTTCATTGATTTCGGGTTTAATTCCACTTGACGGATCGCAAGTTCTACTATCGTCTGACACAATTTCAGTGTCAAGCACGTCTGAGATAAAGTCTGTTTCGTTTCCATTATTTCCGCAGTCAACATTGCCTGCTTCTCTGCCTTCGTCTGAGTTGCTTTCCTTGCCATTTATTTCACCTTCATTCATATTGTTTTCTTTACATTCATCAAGATATTCGTCTATATACTTTTCCATAGCGTTCTGTCTATCTTCTATCACTTCAGCAGAATAAAGTGAACTTCCACTCCCATTGGATTCACAGCACAAAGCGAAAAACTCAAAATTTTCACTACTCCAGAATTTATCGAGAAAATCAATAAATTCATTTTTTGACCTTCCTCTATTTTTGAAAGCGTTCAAGGTGACGAGATAATGAGGAATTGTAATGGAATCCAGTTTAGAGGCATCATTTCCCGAAAGATTTTCCTTAATTTCTGCAAGTTCTTCTACAAGTGTAGCAAGATTTGTAAGATGAGATTCTTTTACGTACTCGTTAAAAACATCCTCATCGGCGAACTTCATCATTGTAGTAACATCAAGGGTTTTATAATTATAAAAGGTCATCATCATAAGAGTTCTGACTACACATCCAAGGATGCTATCGTTCTTAGCCTTACAGCCCTTTGCATCATCCCATAAGAAACTATCACATACAGGTTGTAAATACTTCATAACTTCTGAACCAAGCGCAAATCTAAGCTTCTGATACGCTGTGGGGGATTTTCCATTATTCATACAAAATACGATATCATCAAGCTCACTATCTGTGAAATTACAATATCTATAAACGTCCAGCCTGTATTCATCAAAGAAAATTTTGATGGCATCGGGAAGCTGAGAATATTTCTTTCCTGCTATTTCAAAATCAGCTTCTATTTCTTTACCATTATCGTCTATCAAATGGCAAGATATAGGACTTGCATTTTTGGACAAAGCAAATTTATCCTGCTTATATTCAACTATAGCAGTAGTTCTTTGTAAGCCATCCACAAGAGAAGAAACAGTGTAACTTTTGCTTTCGGAACGTCCCAATGCAATAGCAAATGTTCCAACTGGACGATTATGTAAAATAGCTTCTATAAGTTTGGTTTTTTTCTTTTTTTCCCACTGATCATCGGTTCTCTGAATGAGGACATCTCTACTGATTTTTCCTGCTATTACCTTATCAACATAATTCTCGATCGAATAAGGGATAGAAAGAACTTCCGATTTGTCCTTTGACCGCTCACACACCCTATAATTTACATCTTTTATTATTATAGAATTACAATCTTTTTTCTTTGCCATTATGTACTTCCTCCTTTGAGTTTTGGCTTATATCATAACATATATTTTCGACCGCTCTTGACAAATTCAAGAACATATGTTATGATATAAAACTAAGGTTTTATTTTACTTTATTGGTTGACCTTGGTATAATAATACCACATATTAGGGAACTTGTCAATATATTTGTGGTATATTATTGTACAATTTTTTCTATCTTATTTTGTTAAATATTCCTATACCGAAAGGAGCATGAGCATGTATGAATCAATTTTCTTTACAAGTAAAAGAATATTTATTAAGAAATAATCTTAAACAGAAAGACATTGTTGAAAAGCTGGGGTTATCCAAAAATGCAATCAGTCAATCACTTAATCGTGATAACATTTCTCTTGACAAAATGCTTCTCATTGCCGATGCTTTGGACTGCGACCTGGAGATTAAGCTTGTGCCGAGGTCTAAGTCTTAACATAATTATAATGTAAAATAAGGAGTTGTTATTATGAACAATAGTATCGCTTCCCAGCTCAAAGCTATTGAAAAGAAAATCCAAAAGGAATCAGCAGAATACCAAGCTAAATTAAACAAAACATCAAAAAGAAATTGGTTTACGAATGATTTTATGAAAAGTATTCATTCTATATCAATTGAAGCATTATTCGCCAAAGCTAATATTGATATATCTCACATCGATAATTTAACAGACGATGAGATTGCTGAATTAGAAAAAGTCATTCCTTCAAAGTTTAAATCGTGGGAAGATTTTTATAAAGAAGCATTTAAGTTTAATGTCAAGAAATTCATATTAGATTCTCAGTCTAACAGGCGTTAAAAGTATAGTATCTTCATTCAAACTGGATGTAGCCCATTCAAAATTGTCACAGGTGAGATGAGTATCGCTTTTAATCACCCCATCGACTATCCCCTGTTCTACCAAACGATAGAACTCCTTTTCATTGACTTTTGTTTTAATATGTATTGTTAAATTTTTGCTCATATTAACAAACCTCTCTGATTTAATAATCTTGAACAATGTAATTTGATCCACAAGGCATAGAATTTATCTCATTTTCATACGGATCAATATGGGCAACCAAACGTCCGTCTGTAGTGAAATATTCAACAACTTCTCTAAGCGGTTCCTTAGATAAATTGTTACTTGACTTTCCTCCCACTTTAGATTTTACCTCAATAAGAGTAATCATTCTTACTCGTGTTGTAGACGTATAATTTTTTAACATTTTAATTACCTCCTATTTCCGACACAGTTCACAAATAATACAATAAAAATAGTGCGGTCTGACAATTTTTCTATCAAACCGCACTATTTTCTTGATTTTTCGTAGATAATCTGATATAATCAAAAGTAATTGGAAGACCCATACACCCCTTTTCTACGTATTACTTACAGCAGTTTGACTACCTACAGAGGAGGGGATTTGTATAAAGGTTTTGATTGTCGCACCCCATGTGGGGCGTGTGAGTTGAAATTTGATTATGTATCAGATTACCTACTACATCTATTATACTGCAATGCAGATAATAAATCAAGTCGATTTAGTGCGATTCAGATATTATTTATTTATATATTACATTGGTATCATACCTTTCTGTAGTTAATATTATAATCGAGGTGTTTTTATGTTTGAAACAAATTTATCTAGCAATATTGACCCACATATATTACGTCAAATGAGCGAAAATTATCAAAACAACCAACTAAAAAATGAAATCGCTCAGACAAATAACGCTGAATATATGGCTAAAGTTATTGGTCAAAGAATTGTTGATTTTCAATCTACACTATCTGAGGTACAAGATGTTGCTTTACAAATAATTCAATTCAACAATTCAATTACCCTTTATGTAACAAAGGTGTCCCATCTGGGGTTGGGGCTGATTGTATTTCAAGGATCGGACAGTGCAAACAATCCGTGCGAAATTGTTCAGCATATAAGTCAGATAAATGTGTTAATGGCGATTGTTTCAAAACCTGCTGATATTCCGCATCGGAAAATTGGTTTTTAGGTTTAATACCTATTGCGTAGATTGGCATATATGTCTCATTATTCTGAGAATATGTTTCACCAACCTTCCACATAATATCATCTGCCGAGAGTCTATCCCGCTGCTCCTGAGATAAGCTGTTTAACAGTTTTGTTACTGACGGCTCGTCTATATGGACTTTGAAGTTAAGACTAATCATTTTTCTCATTCCTTTCTATAACATTGCTTACTATTGCCGATGGCATATATTATAAACTTACAACCTTTTATCAAGGAGGACACATAAATGAAATACAGCAATGAATGTATGGCTGATGTGATTCAATGTATATTGGACAACTTACATTTTAAGGACACCTCTCGTAATGGTATATATGATTTTATTCCTATCACCTTTGACATAGTTTTTAATGATGAATCCCTCAAAAAATATTCGTCCGATGAAATTAAGTTTTGCCTTTGTATTTTATACTGCAAAGAATATATATCTACAAGAGGTCAAAAAGGAAGTAATGATTGGGAAATCATTGGAATCACTTCTAAAGGATATGAAAATTTATTTAAGATATAAGTTTATCTTTTCTCGTAAATCATATAGTTCATAACCTTATCCAAAATGTATTGCACTTCGGCAATAGTAAGACCATTTTTGTTTATACATTCAATGCACAAATCATACATTTCTGTATAGTCCTTATAGTCTTTTTCTTGTGTGTCAATGTTCATCATACGCACACGGGGTTCACTGGGTATAAATTCGATGCTTTTTGTTTTGGGTACAAACATATTTTTCAATTCCTTTCTGGTTTTATTTTTCTTCCTCTTAGTGAAGCCTGTCACAGACTGAATTATGGGGTGATGCTTAATGGCTAAAACTTGGTCTCCTTGGTACTGCGTTCATGTCAACGCATATACACGAGTACGCTTCGGCGTTAGAGAACAGGTTTGTGAACACTATCGTTCACTTCCTATTCGATAAGAGATGAAGAACACGCTTTCGAGCTACCCAGTATATTTGGTCAGATCAAATTCTTTAGTAGGTTTTTTGATTCGTGACAGGTTTCATTATTTCAATTCACTCCCATGAAGGGGAGACTGTAACTCCGTTCGTGACAGGTTTCATTAAGAGGAAGATTTTTGTTGTTATTTATAGACTTCTACAGAAATCCAGCGGTTATTCTCATTTTGAATTTCTCCTTCCTTTATTTTAAGTAAAAATAATGCCAACTATTGACAAATGAAGATATATATGTTATACTTGATTTAGTTGGACATATGCTAACTTCGACCTTATGCTTCTATTATAGTTGATAAATATCCTATTGTCAAGATATAAAGTTGAATTTATCCCAACATTGTAACAATATACAAATAAGGAGCTGAAATTGTGTCAACTTTAGATAAAATTATTTCTCTTTTGGATAAAAACAATTTAAAGCAGAAAGATTTAATGGATTATCTCAACTTAGAGAAAAGCACATTCTCAGGTTGGAAAGCTGGAAAATCATCTTCATACAAGAAACACATCTCAGAGATAGCCCAATTCTTTAATGTATCAACTGATTACCTGCTTAATGATAATGAGGATACCGATAATTCTATCCTATCTAACATAGAATCACTTCCAAATGATAAGGTATATATGATACCTGTTTATGAAAGTGTATCCGCAGGATTTGGAGCTTATGCTTGCTCTGATATTGTTGATTATATCCCCTTATTCATCAAGAACTCAGCTGATGCGGCTGATACTCTTTGCATTAAGGTAACTGGCGATAGTATGTATCCTAAAATTGAAGATGGCGATATAATAGTTGTCAGAAAACAATCCAGCGTTGACAGCGGACAAATAGCAGTAGTTTTGATTGATAATGAAGACGGCGTTGTAAAAAAGGTTGTCTATGACAAGAACTCTGTTGAGCTTATCAGTATCAATCCTATGTACCCTCCACGCTATTTTGTTGGTTCTGATATTCTCCGACTTTCTATTGTCGGTTTGGTAAAACAGATTATTAAGGATATATAAGTTTCATGTGGTTCTCCTTCCTCATACACAAGTAATTATCAAATTTTTTTACCGCTTCCCTATTGCGTTTATGTTGATGCAATAGGGATTTTCTTTGTTATAAAACTTTTAAGGCAGTAAATTCTAAATTTGACATTTCTCGTAATATGTGTTATAATATAATACTAAGATTTTTTCTTTTATGTAATTCTTAGTATGGTTATATTATAATTCTAAAATTAGAGTTTGTCAATAGATTTATTGTATTTTTTGGAATTTCCGCACTTTATACAAAGAAGTGGAGGCATTTTTATGACTTTTTACGATAGACTTGATAAGGAATGTAAAAAAAATAATACTACTGTCACGGGATTGTTGAAAACTTTAGGTTTATCAACAAATAATGTTACACGATGGAAAGAAGGTAAAAGCTCCAGTTTTGATGTTATACCACTACTTGCAGAAGAATTGAAAGTATCAACTGACTTTTTATTACTTGGTAAAGAAACAGTAGACGATCTTTCCCCTATCGAAAAAGAGTTGATTGATTTTTTTCGTAAATTGTCTCCTAACGAGCAGCAAAGAATAATCGGAAGATGTGAGGAACTGGTTTCTTCTAAAGACGATACAGAACCTGAAATTATTGAAATTGCGGCAAGAAGCAAAAAAGGGAATGTTCCGAAGATTTCTACAGATGAGTTTTAATATAAACCGCAAAAAATTATTTTTAATATTAGCATCATCATTTCAACAAATAACAAAAACACCAAATCCTAGTAATTTTAGGATTTGGTGTTTTTGTTATTTGGATTGAGCTATCTCAATATATAAAGAATTAAGTTGTAAAACTATTCTTTTTATTATTTTTTCATCATTATATTTTTGATGTGCTATTTTGGAAAGTTTAGATATTCTTCTATGGAGTAAATTATCGCCATCATATTTAGGAATATAAAGTCGTGGACGAATTGGAAATGATCTAGAATCGGACGAGTTTAATACATATTGAAATGCCACAGGTGTGTTCATTATGCCACAGATATAATATGCTTCATCAAGCGTTATAAAATTACCTTTGCTATCTTCACATATTGAAACAGCATGATTTTGAAACAATGGTCTTTTTTTACCACCCCAAGAAGTATCAACAAATGAAATCACAGACGCTCCCCATCGAGTATTATCTCTAAAAACTACATAATTTTCTGCAAAACTATACGCTCCAACACGAGCCAATTTGTAAAACTCACCTTCTTTCCCAATTATTCGTTCATTATATGCAGTTTGTGACAAAATTAAATCTTTATGCTTTTGATAAAAAGTCGCTAACATAGGTGCTGTATGTATAAGTTCATTTAATTGTATAGGGACACGGGTATTTCTTTCATCATATGGAAATGGGACTATGTATCCAGATAAATTAATATGAAATGGAAATATATCAACTCCCTTTATAAGCGGATGTAAATATTTAGTTTCAAGCAATTCGATTGTTTGAGGAATATGATATTTTGATTTCTTTATTTGAATATTTCTCAAACTTGTGCAAGTTTGAGTAGAGGGTAGCCCCGACTCTTCAAAAATCATCATTTCTTGTGGATAAAATTCTATTCCTTCTCGACCTATATATTCTGATTCGCCCGCTACAGACATAAATTCTTTCAATTGCTTTCTAGAATCAACATAGACAAAAAAGTTTTTTGTTGAATGACACGTTGCTGCAATTCCTTTTTGAACATCAAAACATTCGTCTAAAGGTAAAGGAAGCATCTCGCAATTATCAAAATTTTTCTGCCTTGATATAAACCAATCGACATCAATACCAGACGTATAATCCATAGGCTCTTTTGTCATATAAAAAGTTAGAAACTTTTGCGTAACAGGCTTAAAAGGATGTCCTGCTTTAGTCCAATTTGTAAATTTTTTAAAATAAAGTCTAGAACCATCTGATAAATATAAATTTCTAAACCCCTCATAAGACTGCTGAGATATTAGTGGTTCGGGCATTAAAAAGCCCAATACACCTTTATCACTCAACCAATTTTCAGCTACAACATTAGATATTAATGCACAAATATTTAAATTAATACCACCAGTTACTTTATCACCAGAAAAAAGTTTACGAGAAATACACAACGACTTGATTTTATTACGATATCCTGAAGGCAGACTTTTCCAATCAACCCAAGGAGGGTTTCCAATTATAATATCAAACTTACCTAAATTTGCAGTAGTTAAATAATTAGTTAAAATTCTAGCCCAAATGCCATTCCACCTTCTTTTTTCTAAGTCAACTAAAACACTTGAAAGTCTATATATTTCTTTTTTTATTAAATCTGTAAGTTCTTCTGACTTAACAATACTAATTAAACATTGATATACCCCTTCAATATCTAACGCCTTGATATAACGTTCAATATTAGTCATCACTTTCGAAAAAACAAAAGGATTTTCTACCATACTTATCGGAATTAAAATATTTATAGGTGATATCAAGGTATTAATTGAGTATTTAATACACCCAACTCCATCAAATACACATTTTTCAGGTACATAAGAAGAATCACCGAGGTATACAGGAATTTCCAATTCTTCTTGGTTTTCAATTAAATAAGAAATATTCAAAAAATAATTTACTCTAGCTGTTAAAACAGCTATTGGATTTAAATCAATTCCTTTAACACGACTCAATACTTCGTGCAATCTCTTCTCCTTAGATTCATTCTTTGTTTCTTCAAGCACCTTATCTATCATAACAGTAATAAAAGTACCAGACCCGCAGCAGGGATCAAGTCCTTTCCAATTTGAAATCGTAATCAAATTAAGCGCTTCATTAAAAACTTGACTCGCAAGCCATTGTTTAGTATAATACTCACCTAACGCATGACGAACGGCAGGTGGCATCATAGATTGATATAACTCTTTGAAAAAATCGTAAGAACTTTTTTGTGTATTTAAAACTGCTTTATCAGAATATCTATTTAATACCTTAAATATATCTGCTATTTTTAATGCAACATCTGTTGACCATTGCTCTTTAGAAGAATACCAAGAAAAGAAATCTCCTTCTAACAAGTTTGTAATGCCATAATTTCTAAAAACCGCTCCTTCTTCTAACAATGCAAGTTGGCATCGTAAAGCTTCACTATCACATTCAATTAGTGATTCAAAATCAATTAATGACTCTTTATAGCGAACAATACTTAAAACTCTATATGCAACAATTTTTACAATTATTGCATATGCAGTTTGCAAAGCAAATAAAGCCGTATATTCTTCATCATTTTCTGAAAATTTTATTCCAATTAAATTTTCAAGTGAAGAACGTCTATCAATGATTGCTTGTTGCTTTGAAATGTCATCGTGAGCTAAATTAAACAATTCCTTCCATTCATTAAATAACATTTGAGTTTTAGGAGTGATATCATTTAATAAATTATAATATAATGCTTTAACAAGCGAAAAAGCTATACCATCATTTTCATCAGTATAGTCACAAAAATTTTCAACTAAATTTTTTGAGGTTAAAGCTGTTAATTTTAATCCGATTATTGATTGTATAAGTCTGTCTAATTGTTCAAATGAAAGAACAGACAAATTTTCGGATAATATTTCCTTTCCATTTTTTGTAACAAAGCAGCATTTAACTCCATCGGTTATAAAACCAACTAAATCTCCTTCGAAATCAAGCCCCAAAAGATAATCACTAATTTGATCAATTGCCTTACAAACTTGATTTTTATTTGAAAGCGTAGAGGGTTGTTTAAACTCTATCACTAACCCACCAATAACAGTGTCAGCTCTTCCTTTAGATTTATGTATTTTTGTTGCAATTTTAACTTCTTTTTTAGGATTATATTCAAATCCAAGTGGCTCAAAAACATTTCGAAAGAAAGCAAAAAGTTCACATTCAAAACAATTCTCTATTGTGGCTTCGTTAAGTGCGTTTTTGGCTTCATTAGAAATTTTACGACACATTTGAGAAAGAAGCATTTTGTATTCTTTTGAATTAATAATAGAGATATACTGCTTTTTCTTTAAAATATTAAAATATTGCCTGTTATCGGACATTTTTACTCCTACCTCTTACAATCCTTTAGCTTTTCTTGGTAAACTTGATATCCTTAATGAATTTCGTTGCTATGTTTGATTTATTTTAATTAATCACATAGATAATTATATATTATAGCATATTTTAAATGATATAACAAGAAATATCTATAATAAAAATATGTGAAATTTAAATGAATTTAAACATTGATAAAGTAGGCTTAACGTTTTCCACAAAGCATCTCTTGACAATTTTAAAATAATTTTGTATAATATAAACAAGCAATATACACACAAATCACAGAACATAAACAAAGCCAGATTTAACAAAAAAGGAGTGGATTCTATGAGACGTTACCCACCACCAAGAAGTACACAACCTATCGTTGACAGCGCAGGATTATCCGTTATACTAACGATTATTACTGTATGTTGTCCACCATTAGGGTTAGTCGCATACATTTTAGCAGGTATCTGTGAAGAGATCGGATTAAAGATAGGAAAATAAATACGTAGAAAGAAGGACATAAGTATGATTCTGGATATCTCAAATGAGGCTTTCAAAAGAATATTAAACGATGAACAACTCTTTTTACCTATTCAATGGGACGGCGACGATTTTTATTCGACGTTAAAATCATTATTCGACCATTACATTAAACAGTTAAAAACTTTATCCAATATTTCTACCACTTCTGGAAATAGTAAAGATAATCATTCTGATAATATATCATTAAACTTAAATAACGTAAAAAAGCTTTGTGATTATATAACACAAACTATCAACTATTATTTAAATGGTTTTCCTGTAATGGCATATAATGAATTAAAAAGTTTTATGGATACACTTATAAAATCATCACTAAAGAAAAAAGATTGTGACGATATTTTTGATCAAACAGAATATTTTGACTATAATAGCGTAAATCTTTTCAGGGTAGTCAAAGTGGATGATGTTAAACCTTATTCAAGAACTCGTGTTCTCCACACACCTTATAATTTACGCTCTAAAGTTTCAACAAGTAGATATAGTATTGCTGGATATCCCAGTTTATATTTAGGAACATCTTTACAATTATGTTGTGAGGAGGTAAATTACAATCCATATCAAGGTTATGGATTAGCCTCTATGTTTCATATGAAGAATTTTGAAGAATTTGCCTTTCTTGATAATGTCCATTTTTCAACAATAGAGTTAAGCATTAAACCGCAAGATTTCGTAAATTCAGAAAACTTCAAACAAGAGCCGGGTGGACATATATCAAGAAAGACGCTTGAAAGCAAATTATATAGGCACAATTATCTTATATGGTATCCGCTTATTGCAGCTTGTTCGTTTATCAGAGCAAACAAAAAAGATGCTTTTGCTCCCGAATATATAATACCACAGCTTTTGATGCAATGGATTCGCTACCTAATGGATAGTGATTATAAAAAAGGAGGTCAATATAATTTATTTTGTATTCGATATTTTTCATGTGCATCCAAAAGAATGTCTAATATGGGATATAATTATGTATTTCCAACAAGTGGATTCCAAATATCTTCTAAAATGCCCTATTGCCCTATTTTGACAAACTCTTTTCTCTTAACGACACCCGTATATATTCACGAATATGACAGTATACATGCCTGTGAACAAGAATTGATAACTACGAAGGATCTTGATTTTATCTATTTTTAATATTCTAAAACAAGGAGACATCAAATAATCTGATGTCTCCTTGTTCTTCTTATTCTATTTTCATTTCTTTATCATAGTATATCTGTGCCATACGCTGTTCTACTGAACGATTTATAATAGCTATTAAGAAAGGCGTTAGATTAGTCAATCTGAAAGCCTGTGTAAAGAAAACAAAGCCTTTTTCTTTTATTATTTTTCCTATTAATTCGTCAGCAAACGATGAACTAATCGTATTTATTCCTTCAAAGTCAAGATTTATTCGTTTTTTATCATTATTTACGATATTCATTACCATATTTCTGACCTTTTCGGCAGATTTACGTGTTCCTGTTCCTCCTGACATCTCAGATATCTTTATGTTTACAGTGTTTTCATCCGTATCTGATTCTAGATTTTCAAGCCACAAATCCACACTGTTATAGGCACAACCTGAACTATTTGTTAATGCTGAAGTAATATCAATATCTTTAGAATAATCCAGTTGGAAATCTACCGTTGTTGTTCCATTGGATTTTCCTAAATTAAAACCTCCTCGTTTGGCGGTTTCTATAGTTCCATTTGTGTTCTCATATGTAGCTCCGTTAGAGCTTATTTTTAAAATCCCATTAGATTTGGTAATAATTTGTGATAATCCCCACAGACCATTACCTTGTCCTATACTTGTATCTCTCGTAACTTTTTCCTGTAAAGCCATTGTAATTGCATCAATAGGCGTTTGAGGATGATGTTCCGATGAACTTTTCAGAGAATTATATATTCCTGTCCCATAATCAAATATACAGAAACTAAGTCTTTTAGCACTTTGATGTATTTGACCCATAATATAACCACAGCCTACTCCTGAATGTTGAAGCACATTGTCCATTACTTCGTTAATACACCACTCAATGCTTCCGATAACGCCATCTGCTATAATTTCTGATTGACGAAGGCACAACAGATAATTATTTACAAGAGTATTAACCTCAACATCACTATCAAAAAACCATACGATGTCAAAAGGTGAATTTATCTGATAACTATGTATATAATCCTTGGCAACTAAAGGATTATTCATATGAGTATGTTCTATATATCCATTTAGTGGAAGAACCACTTCAAAAGTCAGATCTTCTTTGTTCTTATAATATTGAAGCAAAGCTGCTATAGGAACACAAGTATTGGAAAATATTCCATCGTCTTCAATTATAAGTTTAAAATCTTTATATCCTTTTTTAATTCCGTCTAAAATAGACCAATTCAAAAACTTGATTACAGATGAAGTTTTTGTTTTTAAGTTAATTTCTTTAGCGTAATCCATAATATATGTCTCTCCATTTACATTATATTCTGCTTTAAAATTATTGCTTTGTAAAATCATTTTGGTTATCATTTTTACACCTCTATTTTATCATATTATTTTTCCAATTTCAATGTTTTTTCAAAAATTTTGTTAATTGTAATATATCTTTTGCCTGATTTTATATCTTCCTTATTGGCAAATAATAATTCTAACCATTTGTTTTTATTACCTCCTATTATATTTCATAAGTATATTATATCATAAACAAATCGATTTGTCCATCGTATTTTATTGCTTTTTAAGGCAATGATGTTTATAATTTCCGCTCATATATTCTGCATGATCTTCCATAATAGTTATGGGTGATCTTTTTGGATTATAGTAACTACATCAGGGCGAGAGATGCTGCTTGGCGCTGTCTTATTGACTGTGGCATATCATTTCTTCCGACCAGGCTATCGGTAATATGTCATCATTACAATGTTGATATTATAAAAAATTCCGACTTATCTGATCATGAAATGCGGTTATCTCATGGTCAGAGAGGAAAGCTTATTTTTTCCAAAGGCAAGCATTATATTATTGTTGATGATTCTGAAACGCATCAGGCACAACGTTACACCATTGCTCATGAGCTGGGGCATTTGATTATTCCGACAAGTGATGAATATGAGGCTGAACGCTTTGCTATTGGCATTTTGGCGCCTGCTTGCGTTTTATGGGGCTGCAACATTCATTCCGCTGAAGACATTGCTATGATATGTGACATATCTCAGGCTTCCGCTAAGATACGTGCTGAACGCATGGAAACACTCTATAAAAGAAACAAGTTTTTGACTTCTCCGTTGGAACGGCAAGTTTTTGACAATTTTTCCGAATTTATAAAGTCTATTTCTTCCGAAAAACATTAGCCTTTTACTCATGATGACATTTTTATTGGTAAAAATCCAAAAAATTTCCGCTTAGATTTGGGTAATAAAAAAGGACGTCTGAAACAAACATCCTTTTAGCATCTTTTTTATATTCCTTTTTTGTGCAGAAAAATCTATAAAAATACAGACTTTTCTCTTGACAAATTTGCGTATATACTGTATAATAATAAATGTAGGGAACACATTGGATAGACGATAGTTCCCGACGAATTAATGATTTTAAGTGTTAATAATCCGCCTAACTGGTACTTAGGCGGATTACTTCTTTATACGACTAAAGATAAAATCAACCAGTGTAATAACACAGCTGATAATATTTATAATAGTATCAATAGAAATAATTTCCACTCTCCTTTGCAGTTATTCCACAAAGGTTTGTGAATTTCGACCTCCTTTCCAACCAATGTGGTGATGGTCGGGAGGTTTACCGCCTACTCTATACGTCCAAACTCTTCAAAACAACGCCAATGTATTCCCTACTGCTTGTATTATACCATGCTTTTCCAAATATGTCAATATATTTATTGTTCCGACAAATAAAAATAATCGTCACCTGATCAAAGATGACGATTATTTTTTATATTTTTTATATTGATATTATTTTCCGAGGAACTCATTGACTGATTTTTCTATAAGTTCTCTTCTTGCCTTTATACTTGAAGGGCTGGTTGTATGCTCACGGACAAGCGATGCGTATGCTTCAGGCATATTTCCAAAGAACTTTTCCACCCACTTTGCAAACTGCTCGGGTGTATCGAATTTTTCCAGGTATGGCAGGTATCCGATGAAATGTGTGGGCTTGAACATCAGTTTGATCACGTCTGAATTTTCCTTCTCTATTGACATGATCTTATATGTTTCAAACATAAAGTCGTATGATGTTTTAAGCTGTTCCCTTTCGTCTGCATCAATACTGAGGACTTTCATAACCTCATTAACGTGAGCTGGTGTTAAATTTGGTTCGTCCTCAAAGAGGGCTATCCACGATCTGATTATAATTTCCTGCTGTTTGAGTGCTTTTCTTTCCGTTGAGGTGAGCATTACATTAAACAGCTCGTGGCTGGTAAGCTCCTTAATATCTTCCATTCCCTGCTTATAGGAACGGGCGATATCGAATTTACTCATTGATTTTCCGTTATTAAGTCTGCGGAAAATAAGAGATTCCTGCTCGGGTGTAGCATTTTCCATTATAGAAACATTCAGAGTTGTATCAAGTATCCAACTTTGGAGTTTGGGAGGAAGCTGTTTAAAACGCTTCCCTTGAAGCTTGACTGGTTCTCCGTTGAGATATATGTCAGGCTCGTTTGTCAGTCCCGTGAGGGCAAAATCTCCGTCTATATAATGGATTATGGTTGTTCCTCTTTGCTTTCCGTCAAAGATTTTCAGGAGAGTATTTCCGTTGGGGAGTTCCCTTACACCTGCAATAAATGGGGACTGTGCATCGGTAATCTTCAGTAAGATTGAATGGATATAGAGTGATTTTCGGGTATTGCTCCACACCTCTCCACGCTGCATATCGTCCGAGAAATCCACCTCGGGAACATCCTCATAATACATATTATAAAGGGATTTAACACTTATGCCTTTTTGATACATTTTGAATTTATCCATAAAAATTCCTCCTGACAAAATTGTGAAAATGATAAAACGCACTATTATTCCAATAGCTTTAGTTTAACATATTTTTTCCAATTTGTCAAGAGGTATTTTGTTTTATTAGTTACGTTAACTTGATTTACTCCATCATATATTTGCATACTGCAATAGCAATTATTTGAGCATTATTCGATATTGTTTCGTTCAGGCTGTTTTCCAGCTGCTCTTTATTCCACTGCACATCGTTCCAGTCTGATGCCTCAGAGCATATTCCCCAGTCGGGGATCGCTATATAATTTCCGCTTGTATGGCTTCCTAGGCAGATATGAAAACTCCAGCCGTTTGCTTCAAGGATAAATTCGGTTTCTTCGATGGGGTTATTTTTGTCATTTTTATCATCTCCGTTCAAGTCGCATTATTATTTTCCTCACTTTCAATTTTATCTGTCAATTTTCTTCCACACTCAGGGCAAAATTTGAATTTGCAATCATCAGGTACACTATTAAGGTTTGGAGAGAACGTGATACTTGCTTCACCAAGCACATCAATTATTTGTACCTTACGAAAGTCAAAATTTCCACCACACAGTCTACAAGTATTCATATATAATTCCTCTTTATGTTTTATAATTAAGTATATCACGTACATCAAATATAAAAACTATATCTGAGGTGAGATTTTCCGCTATAATTTCTTTTGCGTTAATATGTTTCACTTAATTGATATTTAATGTGATAATATCTACGTTATCTCCATAGATATTATCTATAGAAGAAATTTCCTCATCAATGAGCTCATCTGGCATCTCGCTACCAGCTCCGTCAAATATAATTTCTTCCTTTTCGTTATCGTAAATATTAAAATGCTGTGAGTCACCGTCAATAAGTAATTCCATAAAATCCTGTATAGTCATAATATTTTCCTCCTGTTAAATGTACTTTTTTATATTTAATCTATCATAATATCCGTGTGAAGTCAATCGATTTTTATTGCATCGCTAATGAATGGTTACGTCCTCAAAATACTTTTTCAGTCTCAGGGCTTCATAATTAGCCCTATACTGTTTATGACGCTGGGATTCTTCCGACAGACTGAATGTGTTATCATACTTGATAACTTCCGCTGCCTGCTGGGCTTCTCCCCTATTGCCATTATATAAGCTTGTAAGGATTTCCGTAAAGCTTGTGAATGTTGTGTTGCTCATGGCTATTCCTCCTCAATTATTTTCCATAGCTTGACTTAGTAAGCTAAACACGTTATACGGATTTTCCAATGGATCGGCATCAAGCCTATTATGTATATTGACCTCGAAAAAACTTCCGAGGATATACAATAATATTACAGTGCTTACAAGGTTTATAATATTTATATTCCGTTTTGTTGTTCTTACTTTTGTTCTCATTTTATTTTTTCCTCCGTGTTATTTTTTGATCTGAAGCCATATATCTTCACATACGCCTGCGAAAAGATAGAGCATTAAAACTATTATGAACATTGAATTTTTCCTCCTTTTATCAAAGTCATCAAAGTATTGTTTTATTCTGCATTTACTTCAATTTCTTTTCCATTATCAACATCAACAATAATAAACTTGTTGTCACCCATCCAAACTATAGAAGTCATTTCAACATTGTATGCTGTTGCAAGTTTGCATTTAGCCTTATAGGCTTTTTCTATTGCTTTTTCCGCTTTAGTCATTGTTAAATCCTCCTATCAAACAATTATTTCATTCCGTATAATCGGCTTTTATAGTGCTGTTTACGTTTAACCTCATAGGCAATATAACTATAGCACCTATCTCCGATTCTATGTACAGCTTTGAATATTTTTCATTGGTTATGTATGTCTTGCTTTTTGTGCCTAAAGCTTTTAAAGCATCAATTATGTATCTAGACTGAAAACCGTATTTTTCCCCGTGATATTCAAAAATAAACGGCGTTTTTGAATTTTCCCTTTTGTGCTGTCTTGCAAGCTGCAATAAATCAGACTGATTTATATTTATCTGATTTATTCCATAAGTCGCTGTTGTATTGAATATATCAGGAATTAAACGGCTGTAATTACTTTTGGGAATTTCCTCTACAATCTCCGACAGAACATTGACATTTATCTTGTATCCTTTATGACCTTCTGGCGTAAAGTACGCAAAATTATCTTTAATAGTGAATGTGTCTTTTATTTTGTCTGTTGCGCTCATTTGTGCAATAGCTCCGCAAAGTTCTTTTATTTGTGTTTTGTTCATAGTGTTAAACCTCCTCAAATATACTGCTCCTCAAGTCGCTTTACCTTTTCAGCAAGTGTCATTCCCTTATTATGTGCTATTTTCATAAAATCTGAATAACTACACATATCAAGAAGCTTTTCATACTTTCTTATATCCAGCTGCTTATTCCATTCAGTTAAGAATGTTTTTCGCCGATCTGTTGCTGCCCGTTCAATTCTCCGCATATCCTCAACGGGAATATATTTCTCTGATACATACAGCTTTATTATTCCGTTGTTACTAATATGTGCTATATGCTTATATTCTCCGTTGCTCTCTACTGCTGAATTGCAGACGGTTATTCCATTACCGAAACAGCCCATCCAAAGTTTGAAATTTTTCATTTGTTTATTCCTCCATAATATGTAAATATGTATTATTCCGCTTGTAGCGTTTGAACTCCCTCATATCCTCATGCAGATAATCAGGAGATGTGTAGCGGAAGCGGTTTAATTCTTCCGCTGGTGTTGATGTGGTTAAATTACCATGTAATGCGTTTGGGTATAAATTCAATTTCTGCATTGCTATATGCAGTTATACAGTTTATTGGTGTATCAGGTTCACCATCAAATTGATATTTTGTGCATATTTTTGGTTCATGATCTTTGCGAGGATCAACATCAACAAATAACTTTCCGTTTTCGTTTTTATAAACGGGTCTGTTGTCATAACTATCATTCCCAATATAAGTTAATGTTATTTTTATCAAAAATCCTCCTATCAAATGTGAATTTTATTCTGCTTTAAAATTCCTTGACTAATAAATATTTATCCTCAAGGCGTTTTGCTTTGTCCTCAAATGTTCCTGATTTATCCCTTATAGCTTCTAAAAATTCAGAAGTATTCAAGTTATCAAGAATATGGGAATATCTCCATTCAAGCGGATTATTATTCCACTGTTTGAGAAATTCGGCTTGTTTTTCCTCTGCTGCTTGCCGTATTCGCTTCATATCCTCAGAGGGGATATAATCAGCAGAAACATAAAGCTTGATTATTCCGTTGTTGCTGATATGTGCTATTGTTTTATAGTCGTTATTTTCTGTAACGGCTTTATTGCATACCGTTATACCGTTTCCTAAACAACCTAAAAACAATTCAAATTTGCTTGCATTCATCTTTTCATTCATCTTTTAAAGCCTCCGTTAATTCAATTTTTTCAAGGGCTTGCAACCTTTTGACATTTCTGTCAAGCTGCATTATTACAAGCGGTATTGCACCGCCTGCAATGCTCTGCATTAATCTTTAAACATTGAATAAAAGTGCTTTTTGCAGCCCTCAAAACTCCACAAATATTCGTTGCGACTGTTGGCAGCTTCGTATTCATAACAAGTCAATGAACCGTGTTCAAAATCTGTTATTGTATTCCAGATCAAGCAGTAATTATCAATCTGAATTGCAAAATTACGGTCTTTTTTAAGTGCTGAAAACGCTTTTTTCAGATCGTTAAAATCAGCATTTTTCTTTATGTCCTCCGTATAATCCTCTGAACCGAAAAAATTTTTACGGTTGTATTTTACAGTTATAACCATTTTAAAATCCTCCTATCAAATACACGTTTTATTAATTTATAATATCTTGTTTATTGTTCCTTTGTGAAAAGCTATTTCATTTTCTGCCTGTTTTAACGACTTACAATTATAAATATTTTCTTCATTAGCAAAAACAGAATAGAAATATCCTTTTTTCTTTAATGTTTCGTCAGCCTCTTTTATCTCCATTTTGGGAAGATAGTATTTTGAATGTTGATACACAACCTTTTTATCAATTGTTATTTTTACAATGTTGTTTGTTAAAATTGCTGATCCTCCAGCAGAACGGCTATTATTAACAAGAATAGGTATTTTAATCTGTCCACAACTTTTGCTAACATACCCCATTGTATCAAATATTTCTAACCAATCTTTCCCCTATGTGTTTCTATAATCTGTTGCGTATGTGCTTGCTAGGTTATAAGCAATTTTCGCTTCAGCTGTACATACTTTTAAAGGTACATTTCGGATCTTATGATATTTCATTTTTACGCCCTCCATTGATTTTTTAGCTGTCTCCCACTATTGCAAGAGACTAACAATTTACAGCCGTTTAACCGTGCTATTTTTAACATTTGCTTATAGTTTATAGTTTGATTGTGTTATTCTTCCTCTGCAAATTCGAGACCGTCTTCTATTTCGTCAAGAGCTTCCGAAATAGCCCAACCTAAAAGATAACATCTGATTGTTACGTCAAAATATTCCCAGTCTTCATTAAGAAACTTTTCGCCTACTGTTTCATTATTGACACCAAATTCTTTACAAGCTTCAGCGAGCAAGTCTATATTATCATCAACATATCCGAAAGCTTCAGCACAATTAAACGTGTAACTTCCGCTTGCGTTGCCTGTTACGCTGTCTTCGTTCCAAAGGATATCATTCAGATCGTTTTCGAGTTCCTCACGGTCGGAATAGTTTGAAGTGTTGACCTCGTTTTTGATATAATCCTTTATATCGGATTTCATTGCTTCAAGATAATTATACATGATATTTAACCTCCAAATTATTATTTACTTGTATTCTCTATGCTTTTCAAGTTTTACGCTTGCGTTAGTGTTTTCTTTATATTCTTTGTAACAATCTTTAGCTTCTTTGTATGTATATTCAGAACATTCACATTCCCATCCATAACCATAATTTGTCATTATATCCCATCTGTCAATGGTTTTTCTTTTATTAGTGTTTTTCATTTGTTTAACCTCCATAAAATTGCATAGCATATTATCAATTACTTTATATTGATTGCATTGTGCAGGTTTTTACCTCTATTCTCCGCTTGTTACGGCGGAAGAATTCGGAAAGTCTGAAGCGGATCACCTGGATGAATGTTGCTTTTATAGTGTTCATAATTATTAGCTCCTTTAATTATATTTTTTAGTTCCCGATTTGTCAAGCCGTTTTATGGGCTTGACTTTTTCGGGATTTTGTGTTATGATTAGTTATTATCTGATTTAGTTGATGTGTTGTTTTTAGGGTCGTTTAACTCAATGTACTTGATAATCTCAATTATCTTTGTATCGTCAAGTCCTTCAGATCTGAGCTTATCAATCAGATTAACAACTTCTCTTCCAGTCATTTCATACACCACCTTTTCACCACCTTTATAATATAATTGGTACTTATATTATATCGGATACGGTTTATTTTGTAAAGGGCATTTTGCTTTTGTTTTGTTCTCTTGTCTTTTACTGTTATTATTATAACATAGATTACTGTTAATGTCAATAGTTTTTCAGAAAATCGTGCATAAATATAACATAGATTACTGTTATTTGTTTGTGCATAATATACAAAGAGGTGATATTTATGCCGATGAGTAAAGCCCATATTAAAGCAAGCAATAAATATAACAAAGAAAATTACCGCAAAATTCAAGCAAATATTAAACCTGCTGATTATGATATTATTGAAGAGTTTTGCCAAAAGAATAATATCAGTAAAGCGGAATTAATTGTTAGAGCTTGCAAGATGTATATAGACAATACAAACAAGGGATAAAAATATGCTTGACAATTTCGTTTTTTTGTGTTATGCTTAGACTATGAATTACAAGGGCGTCCTTGATGTCGCTTTCTGCCCTTGTAATTTACGGCTTAATTACGTGGATTTGCTTCAATGGCTTCTTCCCAAGTCGCATATTCACGTCCGTCAGCCTTGCCGATATATGAGTATGTGGTGTACTCTGTATCGGCGTTTTCATAGTCTGACATATTATGTATTACCGTCCTTTCTTATTTACTTGTAAAGTTTAGGTTTAACTTTCGTTTTGTCCTTTCCTTTACTGTAATTATATTATAGCACACATTAACGCAGGTGTAAAGCAAGTCGCTTTGTGTATTATGACGTAAATTGTGCAAAATGACAACAAAATATAAGCATAAAATAGCGTATAATCAGTTGAATATACCGTATATAAAGCATATTTGTTGTGATATTGCACAAATTTAAAAATTATAATCGCAAATTCAGAAAAGTTATATATAAAAATGCACAAAATATTATAGTTAGGAATGATACAAAATGTATAACAAATCAGATTATAACAATAAGTATAATAAAGAAAACTACAGAAATGCAGCGTTACGCATAAAGCCGAAAGATTATGAAATTATTGAAAAATATTGTAACGATATGAATATAAGCAAACAATCATTATTTATAAATGCAGCGTTGTACATTATAAATAATGATATACCAACAGAGGAATACAACCGATAACATATCACTATAACACACCATACACGCCCATACAGCCACTTATTATATGCAGTAGTATAATTATACTATTGTTTATAACGTTGCTGTAGAGTGTGTATATTTGTTTATATGACGTGTTATTATTTATGATTGGGTGATTGGGTGAGAATCTGGGAGAATTGGAAGCGTAAATATTATTAGAGGTTTGATATTATAGTCAAAAATATTATCGGCAATATTTTATTGGGCGTCGATTGGTTAGGTGTGTTTTTTGCCGATAGAATTTTTGTGTTAGTTTGGGAGAGCCTGAAGAGCTTACCCGATGAGCATATGAGCATAATTTTATACTTAAATGTATTGTGCCGGATGCTGTGATACCACTGAAGATTATAGATTGTAAATAGAATGATAGAGATAATAGAATTGTAGGATATTTTTAAAATATCTTGTATATGCTTCTATTTTCTCTTGTTTTCTTTGGTTTGCTTGATTATGCTTTGATTTGGTTTTAATTAGTTAACAGTGTTAAATAATTAGCAATGTTAACGAACCACTAATAATGACTATTAGTCATTATTTAAAAATGACCGTTGGTCATTATTTTTGATACTGCCAATAACCAATATTTAATAGTAATTTCAAGAAATGTTACTAAAAATCAGCTCCAAATTTCATTAAGAAATGTTGATAAAAATATTTCTAAAATATTTCTGACTATGTTGTGTTTTGGAGAAAAACGGCATAGAATCGGCAATACAGAGGGGTATGTTTACATTTGAAATTGCAGTTTGATTGTTCAGAAAGCCTATAGTAGTTCCACTCAACTCACACGTCTAAAAATCCAAATTGACACTCACCCATATTCTCATATTCCATTCTCATAATCAAAAAAATAAAAAAATACTCCAAAAATATCCCCAAAATCATTCGATGCTATTCTTCGGCAGACTCCTCTATTTATCTCACTTACAGACCAACAATAACAACCTCAAAACACATCTATCTTAAGAACTCAAAATCCATACCAATACTGTACTTTCAGACAAACCACAGAACACTTTACGCTCACTTTACCATCTCAAACAGCAAATTGCTCTACCCACACAAACAGCTCTCAAATCTAATCACAGAGCCTAATACAAGCATCTCAAGAAATTAAAAAATAATACTATAATACTTCACACCATAATACTTCATTTGCACTCAAATCCAAAAATACAACTCATTCACCTCAGACCATACCTTAAACACTTCAAAAAACTAACACAAAATCTAAATCGCTCAAATGCCGATAAAATCTATGCTTTCTCCGAATACTATAAAAATCAATCAAAAGTATCAAAGATCAAACCTATATTTAATACATCAGAAGTATCTCAAATCAAGTAAACATCATAAATCCATAGAAATAAATCGAAGATCATAAAAATTACAAATTGTTTTCTTGTGTTCTTATGAAAAATTTATAAACTTTTATAAGTTACAGGTCATAGTATGCAGTATGCACCGTATTTAAGTAAAAGATAAAATTTAACCAAAATAACACTTGACATTTTTGTGGAATGTGATATAATAGTATTGTAAACACATTATAAGTAAGTGATAAGATTTAAAAATCTACTTTTCTTTTTTGCTGACAAACTCGTCCATTTCACGTTTTATGGTCTTTGCTACGCAAAGCCTCATAAAACTATGTGAAATAGCCGACTATCGCCCAAAAAAGAAAAGTAGCAAAAGAAAAAAGGGCGAATTATAACTTTTACTAATAATAAAGGAGATGATAAAAACGAATAATAAAAATTGTCCAAATTTAAGATAATAGTATATTATA
>OGSD01000291.1_pt1 | contig 53519 bp, 40 predicted proteins | sample 1553571 | NCBI WGS metagenome assembly OGSD01 (sample SAMEA2580072, study PRJEB22360) | human gut metagenome | biome: human gut; feature: human-associated habitat; material: faeces | place: Denmark | collected 2008/2010 | reverse complement strand
TATTCCGGCAGATTTTTCGCTACGCTCAACAACTCGTGCAAATCAGCCGGCACATTAGCTTTGTTGATACATACCGAGAATTGTAGATAAGCAACAAGGCTAATGTTCTTTAGGCGTAAAATTTACGACGGCATCTGCATCAAAAAAATTGCGGAATTGATAAATCGGAACAGTCAAACTATCTGTAATACAAAATAATTGTATAACTTTGCTTTCGGTAATCAGAGCGACTGTTGTTCGCAGTTCTTTATTCTTTATCATTATAAGGACACGGCAAATTTTCGACAATCATCTAAATTACAAGCATTTACGATTAATCGATATCACTTTAAGACAAGTATATATATGGAACAAATATTTTGTGTAGGCATTATCGGCGCCGGCAGCATTGCGGCATCAATGGCCGAAACTGTAGGGCGCATGCCGGAAGCACATCTTTATGCCATAGCATCGCGCAGCATTGAAAAGGCCAGGGAGTTTCAAGACAAATGGGGCGCAGAAAAGGCTTATGGCTCTTACGACGAACTGATACAGGATGAGAAGGTTGACCTGATTTATATTGCCACACCACATTCGCATCATTATGAGCAGGCGCGCCAGTGCCTGCTGAACGGCAAGGCCGTGCTGTGCGAAAAGACATTTACAGCCAACAAGGCACAGGCTGAAGAACTGGTGGCGCTGGCCCGTGAGCGCAAAGTGTTCCTCGCTGAAGCCATCTGGACACGCTACATGCCGTTCTCTAAAGAAATAGTAAAGATGGCGCACAGCGGCGAGCTGATTGGCCGCCCGTATATGCTGACAGCCAACCTTGGATATCCGATAGAGCACAAAGAACGCATCAAGAAACCGGAACTGTGCGGCGGCGCCTTGCTCGACCTGGGCGTCTACCCCATCAACCTTGCCTTCATGCTGTTTGGAAATTCGCCTGAGCGCATAATGTCATGCTGCAGCAAAAACGAGCTGGGAGTTGACCTGCAGAACAGCATGACCTTTATCTATCCCGAAGGAGAGATGGCCGTGATGCAGACCACGGCACGCTGTGCCAACGACCGCATGGGAGTGGTGTCGGGCGATAAAGGCTATATGGTTATCGACAACATCAACAATCCGCACACGGTAACAGTCTACGACACTAACCACAAGCAGACAGGCATATACACCTGTCCGCCACAAATCACAGGCTATGAATATGAAGTGCATGCCGCCATGGAAGCCATACGCAAAGGCGTGATTGAGCCAGAGGACATGCCGCACGCAGAAACCTTACGCATTATGGAGCTGCTCGACAGCCTGCGCAAAGAATGGGGCGTGGCTTATCCGTCGGATAAGCTATAAAAAGTTGTGTGGCAAAATTGTAGAGAAACAACAAAGCTAATGTTCTGGCGGTCTACAAATCAACCGGCACATCGGGTAAGAGATGCCCGAAGGGCTGCACTTATGTAACCGTGGGTGTGCCACCCACGGACGTAAAAAACAGGGGAAATCACCCGAAGTGGTGATACTTGTTATAAAAAGGCACTCATTCAGAATATATGTTTTAAAGTAGCACCTCTTCGGGTGCATGCTTATCTTAGCAGAACAACCGGGCGTGGCTTCGCAAAGCTTCGCCACACCCGGTTACAAAAGTGTAGCCCTACGGGCTATGCAAATCAGCCGGAACATTAGCTTTGTTGCTACATATCCGTCGGCACAATGAATATAAGAATTGTAGAGAAGCAACAAGACTATTGTTCTGGCGGATATGCACGTGTTGTTGAGCGCAGCGAAAAATTCGACAGCATCGAGAAACAACAAGAGTAATGTTCTGTCGGATATGCTATCCGACTGCAAAAAATATAAGGATCTTTGATCCGAGACTCATACCTATGCAATAAGAAATAGGAAGCAAGCGGATTGAAAAATCCTTATATTCAATTCCGGCAGATTACAAATCAGCCGGCACATTAGTCTTGTTGCTACATATCCGACGGCACTAAAACCTTACGCATTATGGAGCTGCTCGACAGCCTGCGCAAAGAATGGGGCGTGGCTTATCCGTCGGACAAGCTATAATGTAAATCCTCAAATCTTAATTGGCTTGCGCCGAACTTCATTTCTCCATTCTCAATTCTCCATTCTCAATTATTCTTCGTATTTTTGCAGATATAACAACTTTGCCATAAACAGATATGCAGAATAAGAAGAAACGAGTTTTTCATATAGTGTCGCATTTCGATGTGGGCGGAGCCGAGAGAGTGGCCGTGAACATTGCCAAGTCGCAGACTGAAGGCTTTGAACATCACGTGGTGGAACTGATACGCGCACACTCGGCGTTCACCAAAGTGTTTATAAAGGAACTCGAAGACGCGGGGATAAAATATCACCGGGGGCTGGTGCCAGAGGTGCATTTTCATTATCTGTTTGAGCGTCTCGCCGCAGTTACCTTTCCGCTGTGGTTTATCTTTCTGTTTCTGAGATACCGCCCGGCAGTGATACACAGCCACACCGAGATGCCCGACCTTGCCGTATATTCGTTCTTCAAGATGTTCCCGACGCTGCTCAGAGGCTGCAAGGTGGTGCGCACAATACACAACACACAGCTGTGGACAGGACTGAAGAAGACCGGGATGAAGGTGGAGAAATTCTTTATACGCAACAACTCAAACATAGCCATATCTGTAGCCGTGCGCGACAACTACACGGCAGAATATCATCAAACTGCACCTATTATATATAATGGTGTGGCTCCGTCGACGCAGAAACCGTTTGACGGAATTGTTGAAGGCAAGAAGAACATCTTGTTTGCCGGACGGCTCGAACCTCAAAAAGGCATCGACGTGCTCGTGGAGATTATCAGCAGACTGAACGGCGACGGCCGTTTCTTCTTCCACGTGGTGGGCGACGGCAGCATGCACGCTTTTGTGCAAAGCAAGCTCGGCGGACTGCCAAACGTAAGTCTGCGCGGCCCAATACACGGACTGCCGGCATATCTGTCATCGTTCGACTATCTGCTCATGCCGTCGGTGTTTGAAGGTCTGAGCATAATGTCGCTCGAGGCAAGCATGGAGGCACTGCCCGTGATAGCCAACAGCTGCCCCGGACTGCGCGACACCCTGCCCGACGACTGGCCGCTGAAGGTGAGCGGCAACAGCATCGACGCCTACATGCACATATTCAACGACATTGTGGCAAAGGAAGACAAGAGCCGCTTAGGATGCATCGCCCGCGACTTTGCCGCCGCAAAATTTGGCGTAAGACAGATGCAGACAAGCTACGAGAAGGTGTACGGCTGACCTGATGACGCCATGCAGGCCTCAACGCCTGCACCAACAGGCACATAACGCCCGGCAGGACGGCCCATGTTAAGCTACTTTTTACAAAGCCATGCGGCAAAAACATAAAAAAGCATTACCTTTGCATCAAACTGATTTACGCGGAAAAGATATGAAACGAATTACCGACATAGCCGAACTGCGCAAGGTGCAGACGGGCATACTCGACGACATACACAGATTCTGCACTGCCAACGGCATAATGTATTTTCTGTCGTGCGGCACTCTTATAGGAGCCGTGCGCCACAAGGGATACATACCATGGGACGACGACCTCGACCTGTATATGCCGAGAAAAGACTACGACAGATTTGTGAAACTCTATACTGACGCAGGCGGACGCTACCGCGTGCTCGACCCGAAGAAGGAGAAAAACTACTTCTACACATTCGCGAAGGTGGTAGACACACGCACGCTGCTCGTTGAGACAGAAACAGAAGGATACCAGATTGGCGTTTACGTAGACATATTCCCCGTAGACTACGTCAGCGACAACGAGGCCGAAAGGCAGCGCATATTCAAGCGCAAGCGGCTGCTGTATAAGATAAGGCGATGCAAAATTTCAAAGAGAAACTATCTGAAGTCGGCACTGGCCTACTATTGCTACAAGATGCTGCCCGTAACCGTGGGCATGCTAAACGGCATGATTGAGCGCATGGTGGTAAGACGGGAGCCTACAAACACCGTTGCCAACATGACCGAAGCCGGCCCGTCGGTAAAGGGATGCATGCCGGCAAAGGACATAGAGGGCGACGTTGACATTGAGTTTGAGGGAAAAATGTATAAGACCATGGCAGGATATAAAGACTATCTGAGCCGCACATACGGCGACTATATGAAGCTGCCGCCCGTGGACCAGCGCGTAACCCACAGCTTCGAGGCTTACTGGACCGACGGCAACGAGCCGAAAGACGGCGAATAGCATCAAGAAAAAGAAAAAACGATTTAGACACAATAGAAAAGAAAAGCCGGGCAATGGTCATTGTCCGGCTTTTCTTGTATTGTCACAACTGACACCTGGTCATGAAATCTTGCTCATTCCCCACTCGTAAACCTTGTCAATAACCGGACAAGGTATATGTTTTTCTTTTGCCAGATTGCGTATTATGGCAAGTCCGTAGGGAAAGTCCTCGGTGAAATATCTGCTCGAGAAATCGGGAACATAGCCCCCGTCGATCTTCTTCATTGGCGACGGTATGCCCTTGAAGGCTTCTATGGAGCGCAGCTTTGCCGCAAGAGAGGCAGCGTCGGTGCTCTCGTAATATTCGAGCACGCCGGGAATGCATCCAGGCGAAACGGGAAGCACACGGAGCAGCAGGCTAAGCTCGTTGTCCATGGCGATATAAATGACTGCCGCCTCTTCGGTCCATTCCTCATAGAACATGCTGTTGCGGCTGTAGACATCACCCGGCTTCCAGTCTTTCCACATGCTGTAAAGGCGCGAGGGATGGAGCAGCGGATTGCTGTTGGTGAGACTCACCTCATACATATTGTCAAGAAGAGTTACAGGAGTGGCCATGAGGCGCTCTATGTCGCTACGCAGCTGTTCGGGATGCTCCACGTTGTCCGTGCCCATGCTCAGCGACTTTTTATACCCAAGGAGCGACGCCCTGTGGCCATACTCCAAGGTGCGGGCTATGAAGGGCACGCGCTGAAAGCCGAAAAGAGGTGTGCCGGAAGGCAGCAGGCGCCTGGCATGGAAATAAAAGCCCGTGCTCGACACTATGCTGCCCACAACCGTGGAGGCAGAGAGATGCGGACATATTTCGCTGAGCGTAGACTCTATCGAAAAGCCGGGAAGGCAGAGCAGAACGATGTCGGCACCGGGCACCACCTCAGCGGCATCGGCCGACACGCAGGCCAGACGGCCCTCGAGCGTGCCACGGTCAGGAGTGTCGACAAGCAAGGTTTCGCCCCACTGAGCCGGGCGGCGCGTAAGTATTCTCACTTCATCGGTGCCGGCAGCGGCAATAAATCCGGCTGTTACATGTCCGAGGTTTCCACCTCCGCAGATACATATTTTCATGTCGTGCGTATTGTTGTGTTATTGTTTGTCTAAAGCCAGCAGTGCATCCACAAGCCTGTCGTTGTCGGCCGTGTCTCTCACTGATATCCTGACAAAGTTCTTGCCCTCAAGGAAGGTTTTAGTGTTGCAGTCTTTTATCATTATATTAAACTGCGCCAGGAGCTTCTTTGCCAGTTCGTGCGACGTGAACTTGCCAAGCACCTCACAGCAGAAATAGTTGGCCTGTGACGGCAGTACACGCATGTAAGACACTGTCTGCAAGCGCTTCATGAAACGTGCCCGTTCGCTAATAAACTTATGGCAGGCTTGGGTGTAGTCAGCCTGATATTTGTTGAATATCTGCATGTAGAACTCGGCAAACGAATTGATGTTCCAGATGCTTACATCCTTCTTCACACGGCTGATAAGCTGCTCGTCGGCAGACGCCATTATGCCAAGGCGAAGACCAGGCACACCGTATGACTTGGAGATGCTCTTGATGACAACAAGGCGGGGATTGTCCTCGAGCGTTGAGTTGCGCAGCAGCGTGTTATGCTCAAAGTCATCGCTGAAGTCGACAAACGACTCGTCGACAACGAGCCTTATGCCCTGCCCTGCGCACCAGCGGCTAAGGCGCAGGACATCGTCTGCCGGAATGAAGTTGCCTGAAGGATTGTCGGGATTGATAAGCAGAAGACTCTTTATGCCGCTGCCTTCGAAGAAACGCATAAGGTCGTCGGCGGTATAAGACAGGTCATTGTTGTCGGGATAAAACGCCACGATGTCGTCCTTACTGAGGCGGTGGGGATATTCCTCAAACGTAGGGAACACCACGCCCGTAAGTCCTGCCGACTGCTCCATGAGGCTCTTGATAAGCTCTGCCGCACCGTTGCCCACGACGACAAACTGCTGCCTGATGCCGAAATACTTGCCGGCCAGCAGCGAGTTGACATACATGCCCGACGGATATTCGCGCATGAGCGTGTCAAAGTTGGCCTTCATCTCCTCGGTGAGCTGCTCGGGCGGGAAGTAAGGGTTGACAAGATAGCAGAAGTCGAGCATCTTCGGGAAGCGCCAATGACCGCCGTAGCGGTAGTTATAGCGGCGCATCATCTCCTCGTCCTCGGCAAAGAGCGTCTCGGCAATGTCAAGGTCCTGCACATCGTCAATCTCATACCATTTCTCGTTTCCAACAGGAAGCGCCTTAAGGTTAGAATTGTCGAGCAGCGTTATCACGCGCAGCACCTGCTCATAATATTCGTTGTTGCCCAAGGCCTTGCAGTAAGCATCGAGGAAAGGAACATACTGACGGCACGAAAACTCACGGCTGAACTTATAGATGTTTACCGTTTTATAGTAATCATCGACATCCTCAAACCTGAAAGCCTTCTTAGGGACAAAGTTCACGATATTGCGCTCCTTGTCTATCCTTACCATCGTTCCGTCCATCCACGACTCATATTTAGCCACAAGTGCAAGGTTGGGATGCGGGTCGTTCAATATCATGGGCAGCATGCGGTCGGAGAAAATAAGGTCGGACTCTATAAGCAGCGTATCGTCCTGCTGCAGCTGCTCCTTGGCCAGCGAAAGCGAATAAATATTGTTTGTCTTGTTATATATAGGATTCTCCACATACTCTATGTTGAGCCTGCCGTCGTACCTGTTGCCTATATGGGCCTTTAGTTCACTGCCCTTATATCCCACAACGATAACCACGCGCCGCAAGTCAAGACGCGCAAGCTGTCCGAGCATACGGTCAATCAGTTTCACGCCGTTGACCTCTACCATACATTTAGTGTTGTTCTTGGTGTATTCGCCAAGTCTGCGCCCAAGTCCGGCCGCAAGGATTATTGCCTGCATAACAAATAGTCTTAAAAATTTGGATATCCGGCAGAAGCTTCAAGTGCCGCAGCACCATCAGGCCCGCTTACATATTCAGCATGCAAACAACGCCTAAGCCCAAAGCTGCACATTCTGCCGCCACAATCTGATTATCTTTCTGTCGGCAAAGATAATGAAAGGTGAGAGCAAAGCAAAATAAAAAACACAGTTTTTTTTACTTTTTGCTTGGCCGAGCCGCATTTATTCTGCTGAAAAGGCATCAGGTTTTTCGCTATGCGGCGCTCAGCGGTAGTTAAACTAAGTTAATTAAATATAATACAACACATTCAACGCCCTTCCCTGCGAACGAGTTATAATAAAAATATGTACCTTTGCAGTCCGATTATTAAGGGGATAACTCTTAGAACCCCGGAACGGAGTGTTAATAGTCGTACTTTTGGCCGAGTGCGACGGTTAGTGAATCGCCGTTCAAGCAATAATGAATTTAAAAACGTTTTTTAGTAGTAATTTTAAAATTAAAAATGAACACTTTAAGTTACAAAACTATTTCCGCAAATAAGGAAACAGCAAAGAAAGAGTGGGTTGTTATCGACGCCACAGACCAGGTAGTTGGCCGTCTTTGCTCTAAGGTTGCCAAGATTCTGCGTGGAAAGTACAAACCTAACTTCACTCCTCACGTAGACTGTGGTGACAATGTTATCATCATCAATGCCGCTAAGGTGGTATTCACTGGCAAGAAAGAAACCGACAAGGTGTACACCCGTTATACTGGTTATCCTGGCGGACAGCGTTTCAACACTCCTGCCGAGCTGCGCAAGCGCAAGGACGGTGCAGACAAGATCATCCGTCACGCAGTTAAAGGCATGCTGCCCAAAGGCCGTCTCGGACGTCATATCTTGAACAATCTTTATATATTCGATGGCACAGAGCACGATATGCAGGCTCAGCAGCCAAAAGCAATTGATATTAACCAGTATAAATAATTAAGCAATAATGGAAGTAGTTAATGCAATAGGTCGCCGTAAAAGTGCCGTGGCACGTGTTTACGTAAGCGAAGGTACAGGCAAAATTACAATAAACAAGAAAGACATTACAGAATATTTCCCATCAGCTATTCTGCAGTATGTTGTTAAGCAGCCTCTGCAGCTCCTTGACGTAGCTGAGAAATATGATATAAAGGTGAACCTCGATGGTGGTGGTTTCACAGGTCAGAGCCAGGCTCTGCGCCTCGCCATTGCACGCGCACTCGTTAAGATCAACGAGGAAGACAAGAAGAATCTGAAAGATCACGGATTCCTTACTCGTGACGCACGTGCCGTTGAGCGTAAGAAACCGGGTCGTCCGAAGGCTCGCCGTCGCTTCCAGTTCAGTAAGCGTTAATATCTGGCGGAAACTGTTCCTAAAGATAAAGGCATGCCTGTGGAAGCGTCGTCACAAGGCTTTATTCACCTTGTGTACGGCGAAGCCCCAAGTCTGCCGACTGAACATTGTTTAGCATCTAAACCGATAAGACCCGCCACAACGGCGATAATCGGAAAGCGCTCATGGCCATGCCGCGGTGCTAATGCCGCAGAGCGGTTACCTGTCGGTTGGTTCTAACAAAACTAAAAAGAAAGTAAACAAAACAATTAAAAAGAAAAGAAAATGTCAAGAACAAATTTTGATATGTTATTGCAGGCTGGCTGCCACTTTGGCCACCTGAAACGTAAGTGGAACCCCGCAATGGCTCCTTATATCTTCATGGAGCGCAACGGCATCCACATCATCGACCTTCACAAGACTGTAGCCAAGATTGACGAGGCTGCAGACGCACTGAAGCAGATTGCCAAGTCAGGAAAGAAAATCCTGTTCGTTGCTACTAAAAAACAGACAAAGGACGTTGTAGCTGAGAAGGCTGCGTCTGTAAACATGCCTTACGTTATCGAGCGCTGGCCGGGCGGTATGCTCACCAACTTCCCGACAATCCGCAAGGCTGTTAAGAAGATGGCCAACATCGACAAACTGATGAACGACGGAACTTACTCAAATCTCTCTAAGCGTGAGATTCTGCAGATCACACGTCAGCGCGCTAAGCTCGAGAAGAACCTCGGTTCTATTGCTGACCTGACTCGTCTGCCTTCAGCTCTGTTCGTTATCGACGTTATGAAAGAGGCTATCGCAGTTAAAGAGGCTAACCGCCTGGGTATTCCTGTATTTGCAATCGTTGACACCAACTCTGATCCTAAGGATGTTGACTTCATGATTCCTGCTAACGACGACGCAAAAGACAGCGTTGAGGTTATTCTGAACGCTTGCTGCGCTGCTATCGCAGAGGGTCTTGAGGAGCGCAAGGTAGAGAAGGCTGACGAGAAAGCTGCAAAAGAGCAGGCTGAGGCTAACGCTATAGAGGACAAACCGAAGCGCGCACGCAAGGCTCGCAAGGATGCTCCTGCTAAAGAGGAAGAGGCTGCTAAGGCTGAAGAAACAGCTGAAGAGGCTCCCGCTGAGGCTTAATATCTGATTTTAACTAACTTAAAATAGAAAATACGAATTATGGCTGTATCAATAGCTGATATACAGAAAATCCGCAAGATGACCGGTGCCGGTCTTGCAGATTGCAAAAAAGCCCTCACAGACGCTGAAGGCGACTTTGACAAGGCAGTACAAATCATCCGTGAGAAGGGTCAGGCTATCGCTGCTAAACGTAGCGACCGCGAGACATCTAACGGCTGTGTACTCGTTAAGGCTGACAATGGTTTCTCTGCCATGATAGCCCTGAAGTGCGAGACCGACTTCGTTGCTAACGGTAAAGACTTCATCGCTCTGACACAGAGCATCCTTGATGCTGCCGTTGCTGCCAAGGCTAAGACTCTTGACGAAGTTAAGGCTCTGCCTCTGAACGGAAGCACTGTTCAGGACGAGGTTATCGCACGCTCTGGTATCACAGGCGAGAAGACCGAACTTGACGGATATCTCTATCTCGAAGGCGACAATGTGTCTGTTTATGACCACATGAACAAGCACTTGCTCTGCACAATGGTTCAGACTAACAAGCCGGCTGAAGAGCAGGCTCACGCTGTTGCTATGCAGGTAGCAGCTATGAACCCTGTTGCTCTCGACGAGGCAAGCGTTCCTCAGGAAGTTAAAGACACTGAGCTGACTGTTGCTATCGAGAAGACAAAAGAGGAGCAGATCAACAAGGCTGTAGAGGCTGCCCTGAAGAAGGCTGGCTTCAATCTCTACATCGCTGAGAACGAGGAGCACATCGCTGAGGGTATTGCTAAAGGCAACATCACAGAGGCTCAGGCTGAAGAGATACGCAAGATAAAGAAAGAAACAGCTGAACAGAAGGCTGCCAACATGCCCGAGCAGATGGTTCAGAACATCGCTAAGGGCCGTATGGCTAAGTTCTACAAGGATTCTTGCCTGCTCAACCAGGAGTTCATCCAGGACAGCAAGCAGACTGTTGCTCAGTATCTGCAGGCTGCCGACAAGGAGCTCACAGTTGTTGCTTTCAAGCGTTTCACACTCCGTGCTGAATAATCCTTAAAGCAAAACAATAAACAAAAAGCTGTCTCAAACATTTTTGGGCAGCTTTTTTTATGCCTTGTTACATATACACGAAGACATGGAGAATAAATCAGGGATCCTGCCTGTAAGTATATGCAATAAAAGTTTCTGAATAAGCTCATCACTCGTCACATTTGCCTTTAATAAACTGAATGATAGACACATACAGTGTGATGAGTTGCCTTGTTAAACTCGCCACACCGGTACAAAACAGAAATTAGTTGAAGATAAGCCTGAAGATAGTCAGTCGGTTAGCTCTGTCAGTAACAAGAGAGATAAAGCCGTTGCTCACACGCATTATCTGTCTGGATATAGAAAGGCCTATACCGCTGCCTTCTTTCTTTGTCGTGAAGAAAGGCACAAATATGTGAGAGGCAACATCGTCGGGTATCATCGGGCCGTCATCTATTACGTCTATCACCACGGTGTCGTTCTCGCCGGTGTAAGCCTTCATCCATATATGCCCACCGGCAGATACTGCCTCGGCGGCATTTTTCAGCAGATTAGACACCACCCTGCTTATAAGTCCCTCATCGGCATATACAATAAGATCGCCCGGAAGCACGTCGGCCTCAACAGTGCATCCGTCTTTAAGATACTGTCTGGCAAGACTCGCCATCCGCTCAAGAAACGGCTTAACGTAAAAGAGCGTAGGCTGCGGAGCAGGAACATGGGTAAATCGGCGGTAGTTCTCAACAAACTTGACCAGTTCCTTGCCTGTGCGGTTGATAACCGAAAGTCCCTCATGCTGTTCGCCTTCCGAATGGCGCAGCAACGTATCACTGAGCGACACTATAGGCGTAACCGTGTTCATGATTTCGTGAGTAAGCACACGTATAAGCTTAACCCACGAATCGATTTCCTGATTGGCAAGCTCGCCCTTGATGTCGCTGAAGGCAACAATCCTCACACGGCGCCCTTTCAAGAATGTGTTGGTCTCGCGCGACGAGAAGTTTTTCATCGTCTCCTTTATCTGGTCAACGTGCGTTATCACCTCACGCAGCAGAAGTTTCTGTGCAGCACGGTTGTAGCGCAGCACCACCCCACGGCCTTCCTCAACCACGATAATGCCCGTGTCGACAGAATCAAGTATAAGTTCAAAGTATTTCTCTCGCTCCATCTGCTCGTCGCGCGCATGCATCAGTATGTCCTTCACCCGGTTCAGCGACCTGTTAAGCACTCTGTCGCCTGCCGCCTTGTCGCCCTCGGCAAAGCGGAAGCTATAGTCGCCGTTGTCGATAGCGTTGAAAAGGAAGGTTACCTTTCTGACGGTCGACCTGTAGCGCCGCCAGAAATACAGACAGCCTGCGGCCGCAACGACGGCAAACAGGAGCAGAAGAGCAATATCAAAGTCCATACTTCTTTATTTTGTTATACAATGTCTGGCGCGACACGCCAAGCCTCGACGCCACCTGCGACAGGTTGCCGTCACACTCGCGTATTGTCTTTTCTATCAGCCGGCTCTCCATCTCGCCTATTGTCTGCACGCCTTCCATAGGCTTCTCCGCAACAGACGCGCTGCCGCTTATGTCCTGCTCGCCTATCTCCCTGCCGTCGCTCAATATCACGGCCTTCTCTATTGCGTGCTGCAGTTCGCGGATGTTGCCATACCACGGCATATCCTTTATTTTCTGTTCGGCAGCCGGCGTAAGCTCCATTGCGGGCTTGTTATACATTGCCGCATACCTGTTGAGGAAGAGGCGCGCCAGCGCCGGAATGTCTTCTCTGCGCTCACGGAGCGACGGCAGATGCAGATGTATCGTGTTGATGCGGTAGAGCAAGTCCTCGCGAAACTCGCCCTTAGCCACCATATCGCTCAGGTCGCGGTTTGTGGCGCATATCAGTCTGACGTCGATAGGTATAGGCACACTGCCGCCCACGCGCACAATACTGCGGCGCTGCAGGGCTGTCAGCAGCTTTGCCTGCAATGCGTAGCTCAGGTTGCCTATCTCGTCGAGAAACAGCGTGCCGCCTTCAGCCAGTTCAAACTTGCCAGCCTTGTCTGCCTTGGCATCGGTGAATGCCCCTTTGACATGACCGAACAGCTCGCTCTCAAACAGCGTCTCGCTCACGGCTCCCATGTCTATCGTCATCAGACTCTTGCCGCTACGGTGCGACAGACGGTGAATCTCGTTGGTCAGCACCTCCTTGCCCGTGCCGTTCTCGCCGGTTATCAGTATGTTGGCGTCGGTCGCTGCCACCTTAGTTACCATAAGTCTGAGTTCCTGCATGCACGGAGCTACGCCCCAGTACATGCCGCTCTCGCCGCTGCCGGCATCAGAGCCGCCGGCCGACTTGCTGCACGCCTCCTTCAGCGTGGCTATCAGCTTGTCGTTGTCAAACGGCTTTACGATGAAGTCAGTGGCGCCCGCCTTAATCCCGCTCACGGCCAGTTCGATGTCGGCATACGCCGTAAACAGCACCACCTTGGCCTGCGGACGCATCTTCTTGATCTGTCCGAGCCAGTAAAGTCCTTCGTTGCCGCTGTTTATTCCGCTCTGAAAGTTCATGTCGAGCAGCACCACGTCGGGCTTGTCCTCACGCAGGTGCGCCGGAATATTGTTCGGATTGGCTATGGCGACAATATGCTCAAAGATATTCTCGAGCAGCATCTTCACGGTGGTCAGGATGTTGCGGTTGTCGTCTACAATAAGTATTGTTCCCTGTTTCATTTCAATGCAAAGATAGGTTGTATAACCGACAAAAGCAAGAGTGTGTAAAGTTTTTGGACACTAAATTTTCAGATATTCACAAATAATATTACTATATGCCACCTTCATGCCCCATCACACGCACAGCCATACGGCTCGCGGCACGGCTTAAAGCAGCAAGACAGCCTGCATAAAGCCATTTTTCAGCCTCAACCATGCCTGTTGTCTAATTTTTATACGCCAGTGTCTAATTTTTGGACACTCACAAAAACGCGGATTTGCCGTATCTGCCTGATATACTGCAATATAGGTATTTTGGCACGGTTTTGGCAATGATAATGGTGTATGAATATGAAAATTGCCATAATTACTCTCGCACTTGCCGCCCCTGGGGCTGCCGGCGCACAACAGGAATGGTCGCTCGACCGCTGTGTCAGTTATGCCATTGAGCATGCTACCGAAGTGGGACGCGAGCGTATCGAGCAGAAACAGGCCCTTACGGAATACCGCACCTCGCTGCTCGACTTCCTGCCAAGCGTCTCGGCCCAGGTGAGCGGACAGTACAACTGGGGACGAAACATCGACCCGGAGACCAACACATATAACAACGTTACTACATTCAACAACGGCTATCAGATAAGTGCGTCGCTGCCCGTGGTTGACTGGGGGCACACATGGAACGCGTTCCGCAAGGCCCGCATAACCAAGAACACGGCTGCCACGGCGCTGCAGAAGGCTAAGGACGACAAGGCCATAGACGTGATGCAGAAGTTTGTCGACGCCGTGTATGCCATCAAGTCGATAGAAATTACCGACAGAAAGCTTGCCGACTCGAAGGCTCTGCTGGCAAAGACGCGCAGACTGTACGAACTGGGCGAGAAGAGCCGGCCGGACGTGGTGCAGATGGAGAGTCAGGTGGCTGAGGACGACTACAACCTGCTGCACCAGAAGAACCTGGCACGCACCGCCCTTATTGCCCTGAAGACAGCTATGAACTATCCTGCCGCCGACTCGCTCAGCCCCGACTGCTCGATGGCTGCGCTTACGTCGCAGATGCCCTCAAGTCTCACGGTGGACAGCATGGCGCTGAGCGGCAAGCCCGACATAATAATGGCAGAAGCCAACGTCGAGAAGGCAAGGCTCGAATGGAAAATAAGACGTGCCGACCTGCTGCCGCAGCTGTCGCTGGGTGCCGGCGTATCAACCAACTACTACATAAATCTCTCTCAACATCAGGACAGACTGCCGTTCAGGTCGCAGTTTCGCAACAACCTGGGCGAGTATGTCTACCTGACACTGTCTATCCCCATCTTCTCTCCTTCCACATGGAGCTCGGTAAAGCGCGCCAAGGCCGACTATCAGCTCGCCATGCTCGACGCACAAGACGCACGGCGCAAGCTGAACGACGCCGCCCTACAGGCCGTAACCGACTATGAGGGCTACCAGAAGGAAGTGAGACAGATGGAGAAGAAGGTGGCTGCCGACTCGCTGGCCTACCGCCTGTCTTACCGCAAATATGAGGAGGGCATGCTCTCTACGTTCGACATACACGAGGCGGCGCAGACTTATCTCGAAAGCAGCATAACGCTGCTGCAGCTGAGAATGCTGCTCGCCATAAGGCAGAAACTCGTAAGATACTACATAAACAACGAACCGCTATGGACATTAAACTGAAACAGAAGAAATACTGGATTCCCAAAAAATACTGGCTGTGGGCCGGCGGAGGCGCACTTATAATAGTGCTGCTGATATGGCTCACCACGATGAACTTCACGTCGACGCTGCGTGTCGACCGCCGCGGCCTCAGCATAGGCAAGGTAAGCAAGGCGCAGTTTGACGACTACGTGAGCGTAGACGGCAGCGTGGTGCCCATACAGGTGGTGCAGATTTCGTCGGAAGAAGGCGGCGTAGTGCTCGAAAAGGTGAAGGAGGAAGGCACACACGTGAGCAAGGGCGACGTGATAATACGCCTCAACAACTCTAACCTCGACCTCGAGATACTCAACGCAGAGAGCGAACTGGCTGAGAAGCAGAACATGCTGCGCAGCACGCGCCTGTCGATGGAGCAGGACCAGCTGAACAACAGCAACGAGGCGCTGCAGCTGAGCATGGACGTAAAGACAAAGCGCAGGGCATACAACCACCAGGCGGCGCTGCAGAAGGAGGAACTTAACTCGCGCGAAGACTATCTGAAGGCCAAGGAGGAATATGAGCTGGCGGTGCAGAAGGAGAAGCTGATAAGGCAGCGGCTCAAGAAGACCAACGAGCTTAACCGCTCGCAGGTGGAGCAGATGGCTTCAGACCTGGCGTCGATGCGCAAGAACGTTGAGCTGGTGCGCGAGCGCAAGGCAAGGCTCAACGTGCGCTCAACAATAGACGGCGAGATTGGTCTGCTGGACGTAGAACTGGGCCAGAGCATATCGCCGGGACAGAAAATAGGCGTCATCAACGACCTGAGCGACTACAAGGTGGAGGCGCAGGTGGACGAGCACTACATCGACCGCGTGCATGCCGGACTGTCAGCCACATTCGAGCAGAACGGCAAGACATATCGCCTGACCGTGCGCAAGGTGTACCCGGAGGTGCGCGAAGGCCGCTTCAAGATAGACTTCACCTTCAGCGGCTCGCGCCCGAAGAACATACGCACAGGACAGACCTACTATGTCGACCTGCAACTTGGCGAGTCGAAAAAGGCAATAATCATACCCAAAGGCACGTTTTACAGCGTAACGGGAGGCTCGTGGATATTCGTTCTCGACAAGGACGGACGCAAGGCATACAGGCGCAAGATACGCATAGGGCGGCAGAATCCGCAATATTATGAGGTGCTTGAGGGCCTCGAACCGGGCGAGCAGGTGATAGTGAGCGGATATGAGGGCTATAAGAACAACGAAATACTCATACTCGAATAATCACGCCAAACCTGACATGCCGACAGAATGAGCCGTGTCTGACATCGGAAAAGATACATTACGGCAACCGTCAGATGTAAATATATTTCGCGTTGGCAACAGTGCCGCAAGGCAACAGCCGCAAAGGCGTAATGCAAAAGGTGGTCTTTCGCACTGCAAAACATGGCCTTTCAGGCTGTAAAAGGGCACCTTTCAGAAGCTAAAAGACGGTCTTTTGCAGCACCTTACATAACCTTTTGATTATCAATCGGTTATAAACCAACAAACCAAATGCGGCAAACAGCACAGAAAAAGGCTGCAAAGCGCACGAAAAATGAAACATAATAACAGCATAAAATATGAGCAACTTTAACCTTAAAAGCTATTTCACGTTCCTCTCGAGGAATAAGACATACACGGCTGTGAACGTGTTCGGACTAGCCGTAAGCCTGACATTCGTCATCATCATCGGACTGTACACATGGCAGGAGTTCTATATCGACCGCCAGCACAGCAAGGCAAAGCGCATTTACAACATAGGCCTCAACATGGACGACGGCACATGGCGAACAGCCAACTGCCACCACACCGTGCTGCGATACCTGCGCTCACGGTATCCTGAAATAGAACAGACGTGCGGCTTCACAGCAGGAAGTCTGAAACTGAAAGATAACGGCAACTTTGTAAATCTATATGTTCTCGAGGCAGACTCGACGTTCTTCTCGATGTTCGACTTCCCCTTACTGCAGGGCAATCGCACAAACTGCCTCAAACAAAAGGGCAATATCGTGCTGACGGAGAGTGCCGCACGTCGTCTGTTCGGCAACACTGCGGTAATAGGCCGCACCCTGACAACAGCCGAAAACAATCATTTCCGTGTTACAGGCGTGGTTAAAGACTTCGACAACACCTTCATCGACAAGGACATACAGGGCGTGATCGACTTCTCATACACCATCAACATGGCCAACATGGACGAAAATTTTCCGCACATGGTCAACATAACCGGTGCGGCATCGTTCGTGCAGGTGCGTGAGGGCTGCGACTTTGCAGCAAAGCAGAAAGACGTGGACGCCTACTTCCAGACGTTCTGGGAAGACTTCCACCCAATCATCACACGCCTCGACAAGCTGTATTTTTCAGGGCTTGATGCCTTTCTTATGCAAATGGGCAACCTTACATTGGTAAAGATACTGCTCGCCGTGGGCATTGCGATACTTCTATTTTCCATAATGAACTACGTCAACCTGACCGTGGCACAGAGCGGATACAGGGCACGCGAAATGGCCACCCGCCGCCTCTTCGGCTGCACCAGGGGCACCGTCGGCGTAAACATGTTCACCGAATCGTTGGTGATGTGCGTCATATCCCTGCTCATAGCCGTGGCGTTGGCCTGTGCGTGTGCGCCATACGCAAGCCAGCTGCTTGACACAAAGCTCGACCTCAGCCTGCTTGCAAGTCCGCTTACTGTCGGCATCATGGCGGCTTTCATCCTGCTGGTGAGCCTCGCCTCAGGTGTGCTTCCGGCAACAATACTGTCAAGGGTGAAGCCCATCGAGGTGGTGCGCGGCACGTTCCGCAAGCACACCAAGATGATATTCTCGCGCGTTTTCATAACGGTGCAGAACATTATAACCATAACCATGCTGGCATGCGCCATGATAATGTCGATGCAGATGCTGCATCTTACAAAGGCACCGCTGGGCTTCAACACCGAGAACATTATCTGCATAGAATATCCCGACAACTACTCCAGCCGGAATTCAGGCGAATTTGAAGACCGTCTGCGCTCGTTGCCGTTCGTCAAGGCAGTGGCTCCGTCATGCGGAACTCCGGCTACCGGCGGCAACAACAACACCGTAACGTTTGACGGAGAGAAACGCGAATGGTCGTTCCAGTTCATCAGCGGCACACCCGAAATGATGAAGATATACGGCCTTACGCTGAAAAACGACCTGCACGCCAAAGGCGACAGCATTGTATATCTTAACGACATGGCGATGAAGGCATTGCAAATGAAACCCACGGACAGACACCTTAGCAGCCGATACGAACAGATAAGGTATGGGTATTTCCGCAAGAATGCTGAATTCGGCGGCGTGCTCAACGAATTGCGCATACGCAACATTCTCGAAGAGCAGCACCCTCTGCTCGTACAGGCGTGCAACAACATACAGAATCCGTGGAACATCTCAATCCTCGTCAGCGGCGACCCCGTGGAGGCATATGCCAAGATAAAGGATGTATATAAGGAAGTGTTCCACGAAGACATCGACGAGTCCGCTTCGCCGTTCGTAGACAAGTATGTGCAGGCACGCTTCGAGCAGGAAATCCGCACGTCTAAAATCGTGTCGCTCTTCGCCTTCATAGCCATCATAATCTCGCTGCTCGGACTTGTGGCAATGTCGACATACTTCATACAACAGCGCGCAAGAGAGATTGCCGTGCGCAAGGTGTTCGGCTCTACCAGCAACCAAATACGCATAAGACTGATACGCACGTTCATGCTATACGTGGGCATCGCATTTGTCATAGCCGTGCCGATAGTGGTTCATTTCATGTCGAAATGGATCGAGCAATACAGCTACCGCATCGTATGGTGGCCGTGGATTGTTGCGGCAGGAGCAATCGTTATGCTTATCAGCTTGGCTGCCGTGGCAGTACAGAGCTGGATGGCAAGCAACGAAAACCCCGTGAAGAACATCAGACAGGAGTAAGAGTCACGGAAAGAACATCGTGAAGAAAAGGCTTCGCCATGACCGGGAAACTCTGAAAAATGAACGGACAAGTATAAAATTTGTGTAACATAACAGATACAGCAATGAGCAACTTCAACCTTAAAAGCTATTTCACGTTCCTCTCGAGGAACAAGACATACACGGCTGTGAACGTGTTCGGACTGGCCGTAAGCCTGACATTCGTCATCATCATCGGACTGTACACGTGGCAGGAGACAAGCATCGACCGCCAGCACAGCAAGGCAGACAGAATATATAACATAGGACTTGAGTTTATGGATGACAGCAGCCGGGTGATGGGCTGCCATCACGCGTCGCTGCGGAACCTGCGCATGCACTATCCGGAGATTGAAAACACATGCGGCATGGTGACAGGAAGCATAAAGGTCAGAGACCGCGACGATGTTCTGAACGTGAACACTATCAACACCGACTCGACGTTCTTCTCTATGTTCGACTTCAAGCTACTGCGCGGCGACCGCGCCACCTGTCTTAGCAACAAGGGCAACATTGTGGTTACAGAACAGTTTGCGCACCGGTATTTCGGCACTGACGACGTACTTGGACGCACCATAATGACCACCGACTCGCTACACTTCAGGGTTACGGGAGTGGTGCAAAACTTCGACAATACGATAATATCAAAGAACACAGATGCGCTTGTTGACTTTGCTTATGCCGAACGTGAAGGTGAAGGAAACATGGACAAATACTTTCCGGGACAGATAAACGTAACCAGCTGTGCCTGCTTCGTGCTGGTGCGCGAAGGCTGCGACCTGATGCAGAAAGAAGCCGACATACAAAAGTTCTGGCCTACATTCTGGCCCTATGAGCCGGCAATGCCCCTACGGCCGTTCCTGACACCGCTCAACAAGCTCTACTTCAACGACACGCCGGAAGTAAACGTCATGCAGTTTGGCAATATTAACATGGTAAGAATCCTGCTTGCCGTTGGACTGGTGGTTCTGCTGTTCTCAATCATGAACTACATCAACCTGACCGTGGCACAGTGCGGCTACCGCGCAAGAGAGATGGCCACGCGCCGCCTCTTCGGATGCAGCAGGGCCGGCATCAGCACCAACATGTTCAGCGAGTCGCTCACCATGTGTGCCTTTTCATGCATTATAGCTGCTGCAATGGCCACCGCCACAGCCGGATTCGCAGGCCGCATAATCGGCAAGGACATAGACACAGGAATACTGGCCACACCATGGGCAATAGCCGCAATAGTGCTGTTTGTCGTAGCTGTAAGCCTGCTGGCAGGCATCATTCCGGCCACTGTGCTGTCAAGGGTAAAACCGATTGAGGTGGTGAGAGGTACGCTGACAAAGCACACAAAGATGATTTTCTCGCGCATCTTCATAACAACCGAAAACCTGATTACGATAGTGCTGCTGTCGTGTGCGCTTATAATGTCAATACAGATGCGGCATCTGCTGAATGCTCCGGTAGGATACAACAGGGAAAACATAATAAGCCTATTTGATCCGTGGAAGTTCAACGGCAACGACCTCACCGTGTTTCTAGACAAAGTGCGTGAGCTGCCGTGTACAGAAAAAGCCACAGCCACCTGTGGATGTGCCGTATATGGAGGAAACAATACCGGAATAACTTTTGAAGGAGACAAGGCGCAGACAACCGTACACATATTCAACGTAACGCCGGAATTTATGGAGATATACGGCATAACGCCCAAAAACGGCAGTAAGATACAGTCGGGCAACACGCTGTATCTTAACGACCAGGCCCTGGAACTGCTGCACATGAAACCTACGGACACACACCTCAGCCGCAGATACAAAAGTACAAACTCCAACATGCTGCCTGTCGACGTAAGATACGAAGGAGTAATAAACAATTTTCATACGACAAATATTCTGCAACCGATAAGTCCGTATTTCATATTTATAAGCGACCAGATAGAACGGCCCTGGTATGTAACGATAAAGGTGAAAGGCGACCCCATAGACGCACTAAACGAGGTGAAGAAAGTTTATAAAGAAGTATTCAGGGAAGAAATGGACACCAGCAGGCCGGTGTTCGTAACCGACCAGATAGCTGAAATATTTGAAAAAGACATCCGCACGTCTAAAATCGTGTCGCTCTTCGCCTTCATTGCCATCATAATCTCGCTGCTCGGACTTGTGGCAATGTCGACATACTTCATACAACAGCGCGCAAGGGAGATTGCCGTGCGCAAGGTGTTCGGCTCTACGGGCAACCAGATTCGCATAAGACTGATACGCACGTTCATGCTATACGTTGGCATCGCCTTCATAATTGCCGTACCGATAATAGTTCATTTCATGTCGAAATGGATCGAGCAATACAGCTACCGCATAGTATGGTGGCCGTGGATTGTGGCAGCAGGAGTAATCGTCATGCTTATCAGCTTGGCTGCCGTAGCAGTACAGAGCTGGATGGCGAGCAACGAAAACCCCGTGAAGAACATCAGGCAGGAATAAATCTCTGTAACTGAAGACGATGCCTCTGGCAGATGTCCACATGGGCAAGACAAACGCATAAGGCATAGGAAAAATAATATTTGTAATGTATATACGAAAACAGCAATGAGCAACTTCAACCTTAGAAGCTATTTCACGTTTCTCTCAAGGAACAAAATATACACGGCAGTGAATGTGTTCGGACTGGCCGTAAGCCTGACATTTGTCATCATCATCGGACTGTACACGTGGCAGGAGACAAGCATCAACCGGCAGCACAGCAAGGCAAAGCGAATATACAACATAGGACTGATGTCCGACGACAGCATCGGCACGGCCAACTGTCACCATATAGTCCAAAGATACTTGCGTGACAGATATCCTGAAATAGAAAAGACATGCGGCTTCACAACCGAAAACATGAAGCTGAAAGACAGGGACAACTTTGTCAACATAAATGTAATGGAGACCGACTCGACATTCTTCGACATGTTCGACTTCCCACTGCTCTATGGCAACCGCGCCACTTGTCTCATGCAAAAAGGCAACATTGTGCTGACGGAGAGCTTGGCGCTCCGCATGTTCGGAACGGCAAATGCCGTTGGCCGTGACATAACAACCGCCGACAACACCCACTTTCGCGTTTCAGGAGTGGTGGCAGACTTTGACAACACCATCATAGATAAAGACATTGATGCAATAGTCGACTTCTCTTTCTGCAAGAACCTTGCAAACAAGGATGAGTATTTCTATCAGTTTGCAAACTACCTTATGTGCTCGGTTTTCATACAGGTACACGAAAACAGCGACTTCATGGCTAAACGGAATGAAGTGAAAAAGTGTCTGCATGAGACCGTCAAAGACTGGCATCCCACGATAACGCGCCTTGACAAACTGTATTTCTCCGGACTCAACGCCTATTCAGGACTACATCTCGGCAACCTTATGCTGGTAAAAATTCTGTTCGCCGTGGGACTCGTTACGCTGCTTTTCTCCATTATCAACTACATAAACCTGACCGTTGCACAAAGCGGTTACCGCGCAAGAGAGATGGCTACACGCAGGCTCTTCGGGTGCAGCAAGAGCAGAGTGGCAGTCAACTTGTTCATAGAATCGCTCGTGATGTGTGCCATTTCGCTGCTTATCGCCGTTATGCTGGTACATATAGCCGCCCCTTATGCTGGCCGGTTGCTCGACACAAAGCTCAACCTGTCTTTGCTCATACACCCATATTGCATTGGTCTGACGGCTGTTGTCGTCATTGCGGTGAGCATCATTGCCGGCATACTTCCTGCCACAATACTGTCACGGGTGAAGCCCATCGAGGTGGTGCGCGGAACATTCCGCACGCAGACAAAGATGATTTTCTCGCGCATCTTCATAACCGTACAGAACATCATAACCATAACCATGCTGGCATGCGCCTTTATTATGGTCAGCCAGATGCTTCATCTGACGAAAGCTCCGCTTGGCTTCAACACGAAGAACATAATAGCCTTAAAGCTTAACTACACAACGGACAACGACCTTACCAACGAGTTTATCAACCGTCTGCGCACTCTTCCATCAGTAAAAGCTGTGGCCCCGTCTAACGGAACACCGGCTGACGGAGGCAACGACCCGTCTGTGCAATTTGAAGGGGACAAGGACATAAGCCGCTTCAACTTCATAACAGGCACGCCTGAAATAATGAAGATATACGGCATAAAGATGAAAAACGACTTCAACCTGAAAGGTGACAGCATAATTTACATGAACGACCAAGCTCTGCAATATCTGCATATGAAACCAAACTCAACGCATATGAGCGAAAGGTTTGACAGTTTCGTGCTGACATACTTTGCAAAAAGCGCAAGATACGGGGGCGTAATCAACGACTTCCACGTGCGCGACATATGCAACAACACGAAAGGCATAATATTGCTGACGTGCAGGAACATTAAGCACCCCCTCAACATATCAATACTCGTAGAGGGCGACCCCGTGGAGGCATACGCCCGGATAAAGGAGATGTATAAAGAGGTATTTCATGAGGAAGTGGACGAAAGCACACCGCCGTTTGTAGACAAACAGATAGAGAAACGCTTCGAGCAGGAAATACGCACATCTAAAATCGTGTCGCTCTTCGCCTTCATAGCCATCATAATCTCGCTGCTCGGACTTGTGGCAATGTCGACATACTTCATACAACAGCGCGCAAGAGAGATTGCCGTGCGCAAGGTGTTCGGCTCTACCAGCAACCAAATACGCATAAGACTGATACGCACGTTCATGCTATACGTGGGCATCGCATTTGTCATAGCCGTGCCGATAGTGGTTCATTTCATGTCGAAATGGATTGAACAATACAGCTACCGCATAGTATGGTGGCCGTGGATTGTGGCGGCAGGAGTAATCGTAATGCTTATCAGCTTGGCCGCCGTAGCCGTGCAGAGCTGGATGGCGAGCAACGAAAACCCGGTGAAGAACATCAGGCAGGAATAGGCCGGGCACCGTAAGACAAGGCTGCGGCAAGCAGACAACAAGAAAAATCATTAAACAACATATCAGAAGATGAACAACATAACGCAAGCATTAAAGAACCTGACACGCCGTGGACAGCACAACATAATAAAGATATTGTGCCTCGGCATTGGCTTTGCACTGGCGTCGGTGCTGATAGCGAAACTATGGTATGAGCACGAATACGACACGTGCTACCCCGACCATGACCGCATATACCGCATAAGCGAAAAGATAAGTAGGGGCTCTGATCCGGAAGCTACATACGGCAACACGCCCGGAGGTATAGCCACGACGCTGAAAAAATATATTCCCGAAATTGAAACGGCAACAAGAATAAACCCTGCATGCAATGATGAGGAAATGAAGATAAACGGAGAACGACGCGTCAAAGGAAACATATACGTTGTTGATTCGTGTTTCTTCAAAATGTTCCCGACCAGGATATTGGAGGGCAACGCCGACGAGGTGCTGGCAAAGCCGTATTACTGTCTTGTGTCACGGACTATGGCTGAGCGCATGGGCGGCAACGTGATAGGACGCAAGCTGGAGCTTACTTCTATTCCGGGACTGACGATGACCATAGGCGCAGTATACGAAGACTATCCGTGGAACTCTTCTTTTCACGACTATGACGTGATGCTCTCAATGACAACACAGCGCAGCTTCAGCTACGACGGACAGGACAACCTGGCGGGCAACGACCGCTACTACTCGTTCATAAAGGTGAGCAGGGGATGCCATCCTGAGCAGGGCGACTTTGACAATAAGGTGAACGAAATAGTAAGCAAATTTCTTGCCCTACTTGAAAAGGAAGAGATAAAATTCTCGCTGAAGTTCACTCCCATATCAAAATATCACCAAGAGGACAGCTACTTCAGGCAGACATTCCTCATGATGATGATTTTAGCGGTGGTGATTCTTGCGGCAAGCGTACTCAACTATTTGCTTATTGTGATTGGCAACACGGTTACAAGAGGACGCGAAATGGCCGTAAGAAAATGCTACGGAGCCATGCCGCGTAACATATTAGGCATAACCATAGCCGAAACTCTGGTACATATAGTGCTGGCAATGGTGCTGGCCGCAGCACTGATATACGCCTGCAAAGGCTCAATACAGACGCTGCTGTCAGCCCCGGTCAGCTCACTTTTCACCGGCAAGGGCACACTGTTCCTCACAGCATTGCTGATAGTTGTGTTCATTGTAAGCACCCTGCTGCCGGGCAGAATCTACAATGCCGTACCTGTAGCGACGGCCTTCCGCAACTTCACCGAGAACCGCAAGCGGTGGAAAATGGAACTTTTGGCAGTGCAGTTTGTGTTCGTCAGTTTCCTTATATGCCTGCTGCTGGTTGTCAACAGGCAATATTCCAAGCTCGTTGACTTTGACCTCGGCTACTCGTATGACCGCCTCGCGATAGTCAACGTAAACCAGATAAAGGGAGAGAAGCGTAACGCCATGGTTACAGAACTAAACAATATGCCGGAGATTGAGGACTGGACAGCCATAACATCGCCAATATTTTCAAGTAGAAGCGGCAACAACATTATTGACCCTGAAACCGGAGAAGAGCTGTTTAATGCCACCGACCTGTACATGGCCGGCGACAACTATCTCGACATGTTGGACATAAAGCTCAGACAGGGACGCGGATTCAACGCCAGCAGCGACAGTCTGAAGGAGATGATGGTAAGCCCTGACTTCGCCCAGAAGCTGAAGAACGAGAAGAAATGGAAAGACGTGATTGGACGTAAGATTCTGATAACGGAACACAGCCAGACGGGCAAAGACCTGTTCACCATAGTAGGAATATACGATAATTTTCACGCCAATACGGCGCTCGACGATGACGACCGCCCCACGATGATGTTCCACTCAGACCCTTACGGCAGCTACATCAGCTATTTTCTGCTGAAGTTTCACGACCTTACGGCAGAGAATATGCAGGCTGTGCAACAGCGGCTGCAGAGGCTTTATCCTGACGAAACAATCATCGTTGACAGCTATGCACGGCAGCTGGACACATGGTATGACAGCGTAAAGCATTTCCGCTCGGCTGTCATGACGGCAGGAATATGCGCGTTGCTTATAGCTCTGATGGGACTCATAGGTTACGTGAACGACGAGATGCAGAGGCGAAGCAAGGAAATAGCCATACGCAAGGTGAACGGTGCAACCGCCATAAGCGTGCTGCGCATGGTGCTGGGCAACGTGCTGCTGACGGCCGTTCCGTCGGCAATAGCAGGGGCTATTCTTGCCGGGATTGTGGCGGGCAAATGGCTTGAGGACTTCAGTGTGAGGACAAACATGAGCCCGTGGCTCTTTGTGGCAGGCATATTGGCAGTGGTGGCGGTTATAGCCGCGACCGTGGCCGCCAATGCTTACCGCACGGCAAACAGCAATCCTGTAAAATACCTGAAGAACGAATAAGCACTTAACGCCTGAAAAGCAGGCTTTGAAGAAAATATAGAAACAATAAAACTAACCGAGCTCACGAATACGGCGAAAGCCGTGAGGGGGCATAAAATAGAACAGAATATGATAAAAGTAGAAAATCTTAGCAAGTCGTTCCGCACGGAAGAGGTGGAGACTATAGCGCTTGACAACGTAACGTTCAACGTGGAAGACGGTGAGTTTGTGGCAATAATGGGGCCTTCGGGATGCGGCAAGTCTACGCTGCTGAACATTCTCGGACTGCTGGACAACCCCACTTCGGGCCAATACTGGCTCGACGGCCAGGAGGTGTCGCTGCTGAAAGAAAAAGACCGCACGGGCATACGCAAGGGACAGATAGGCTTTGTGTTCCAGAGCTTCAACCTCATTGACGAACTTAACGTGGAGGAGAATATCGAACTGCCCCTGACATATCTGAAAGTAGGTAAGGCTGAAAGAAAACAGAAGGTGCAGGAGGTGATGAAGCGCATGGGCATAACTCATCGTGCAAAGCACTTTCCGCATCAGCTCTCGGGCGGTCAGCAGCAGAGAGTGGCAATAGCCCGCGCCGTGGTGTTCGGCCCCAAGCTGATTCTGGCGGATGAGCCTACGGGTAATCTAGACTCTAAGAACGGCGCCGAGGTGATGCGCCTGCTGACAGAACTGAATCAGGACGGCACGGCAATAGTGATGGTTACGCACAACGAGCACGACGCGCAGATAGCTCACAGAACGATACACCTGTTTGACGGAAAAATCGTTGGATAGTGTGCCTGATGGTATTGTCATGGCCATGACGCCACAAAGGCTCAGGCAATAGCATCAGACCAGCAACACAAAAGACGTCCTTTTGCAGTGCAAAAGGTATGCTTTCACGCTGTAAAACGTGCCCTTTTGTAACATGAAAGGACGTCTTTTGCATAAGCAGAAAACACGGAACGCCATAGGGAAAGGACTCTTTAAAATAAACCAAATTTAGGGAAGTACACTGTAAACAATTTAGGTTTAATTTTTTGCGAAGAAACTCGTCACTCGTCACATTGCGACATAACGTCCTGAATGTCAAATCGTTGCGGTGTGACGAGTTGCCGTTGCAACTCATCACACAGAGTAAGCCCAAAGCAGGAAAATACATAAAATTGCTACGAGGTGATGAGTTGGAAATTCAACTCATCACACATTAACAGTCTAACTGTCAGCAACTTACGCACTGATGTGACGAGTGATGAGTTTTTTCAAAAAACTTTTTACGGCTTATTTACGGCAGACAGCTTGTCGGCAAACGGCCGAATACAATAATCGCCCACTACAGACAGGTCATTATAAGGACCAATAAAACCATGCTTTTAACCAAGCAACACGCTGGCGTATAAAAGAGAAACACAAGCAAAACATGCATAACAGACATCAGAATTTTGCGTTCAATGCTCACGATTGATCATCGTGCGCAAAATCGTCAACGCGTGATTAATCTTAATCATACATGTTCTGAATCTTCAATAAAAAACAAGCTGCCTCATAAAATAAATGAGACAGCCTGCGAAATTGTCAGTTATATATAAAATTGCAGTAATTATTTTACAACAACCTTCTTGCCGTTCATGATATAAACGCCCTTCTTAACACCTGTAAGAACAGTTGCAGCAGGAGCCTCCTTAACGAGGATACCGTCGATTGTGTAAAGCTTAACAACGGCATTGGCATCTTCACCAAGAACTGAATCTATACCTGTAGGATTAGTGTTGAATTTACCTGTAATCTCAATGCTGTCGCCATTGCTGAGCATTCCACCTTCTACAGTCAATGTAACCTCACGGTCCTTGCTTACGCCGGCGAGTGGAATATGGCTTACATAACCCGCATAAGATTTATCATAAGCAAACGGAACATCCTCTGCCTTGAATTCCTTAGTCTGGAGTGTGCCGCGGTTGTTGAGCCACTGCAGCAGAACCTTGTCAAAAGTAATAACGCCAACTTCCTCCGGCAACCAGATTATAATCTCGCTGCAATCAGCCAAAGAACTGCCTTCTGTAGGCAAGAAATCATAGATGAAATCTATTTCCTGTTTCTTAAGAGGATAAGTAACAACGATGCCACTTGTTCCAGCAGAAGCGTTGTTTGTGATAATGGGACGTCCGTCTGCGGTTGTAAGGCCCTTGATATTCATTGTTATCACAGTCTGTACCTCGCCATCTCTTGAACTTTCTACTGTTTCAGGGAAGCGATAACCGCGGATGTCTACAACAACAGTATTACCATTGATTGTAAATTCAGGATTAAATGAGCCCATAGAACCGGCCTCTGAATCGCCATAAGTCAGGTCTACTGTTACCTTGCTCTTATCAGTATTAAGTTCGTCTGTGAAAGTAAATGTCAGCAAGCCTTCATCTCCTGTTTCAGGATAATATGTGTAAAGAGTTGTACCCTGTGCAGGAGTTACAGAAACCAGCTCACCGGGCATCTCGCCCATAATCAGTGTAACAGAATAGTTTCCGTCTTCACCATAGATTACGCTCTCATCGTTAGCATCGCAAATACCTTCAAGAGTGATTTTAAACTTATCACCAACCTCAAGTTTACCGTCTTCAGCCATCTCACGGATAAACTTGCTCAGCTCGATGCTATAGAAATACTGAGTAGTATAGGTACCATTGATATATGCTGCGGGAATCTCTTCCTTTGTTTTAAATACGCCGTCAGCCTCCTCACCATACTCAATCCAGTTGTGGGCTATGTTAACCGTACGGTCAAAAGCCAATTCAAGGTTTGAGCCTGAAACTGTATAGGTATCACCATCCGAAAAGTTAGATGTCAATGTGATAGGCATGCCTTCTCCGCTACCATAATAAATTGTAACATCTATTGAAGGCTCTGTAATCAGACTGGTTGAGAAATAATAAGTTTTTCCTTCTTCAACCTCGCTACTGAAGATTTTGTGACCTTCAGTGTCATAGCTTATAGAAAGGTTGTTACCCTCTTCACCCATGGCATTACATTCAAACATCATAATGCCAAAATATCCGACATTAAAGTGGATGGTGTTGCTCTCAATAGCCTTCAGCTGTAAATAGTTTGCACCTGGCTGCAATTTAATAGTTACAGACTCAGACGGGTCATTAATCTCAATCGGAGTAAAAGTAACAGCCTTTAAACCTGTCAACCCCAATACAATACCGATTAAAGTAAAAATAAGTCGTTTCATGTCTAAATATTCTTGTCTGTTTTATTTTGAGGAAAAAGCTAAAGGCTGGTCGATGCGCTATTGCCATAAGGCCAAAGCGACAGGCTGCAGCCTTTAGCTTTTTATTTAAAATCTACGGCAGATTAGCGGATAACCACTTTCTGGCCGTTGATGATATAGATACCCTTAACGAGTTTCTTCATTACGTCAGCTTTCTTACCCTTGCTTACGAGACAGCCGTCTACGCTGTAAACCTCAACAACAGCATTAGCATCTTCAACTTCTACGCCACCGATGTTTGTAGAATTGTCAACGATGAATGTATATGTCAGCTCAGGATTGAAGAGATTGCCGTCAAGATCATAGAATGTTTCTTCAGGAATAACAACAGTGTAAGTACCATCTTCTGTTATTTCCGGAGTAAACGTAATCATCATCTTATTCATGTCATCACCTGTAGCATAACCGATCGCTGCAGAGATATTGCTTGCCTCAGCACCGTCTTTCTTAACTGTGATAACATTGTTTGTGTTCAGTTCACCAACACCATACTTAGAATCTACAGTAAGTTCAACAGTAGCAATTGACTTAACAGTGCTTCCGTCTGCAGGTGTAACCTCTGTAGGAACGAGTATGTTCCTAGGCATCTGATATGCGAGCAGGATAACACCGTCTGTACCGTAGCTGATAGGTGTACCATTTTCATTAACAGCAGAAACTGATACGCCAATGTTGTTCTCTGCGAGGGCAGCCTCAGGAACTGTAACAGTTATAACCTTGCCTTCAACCTTTGCTTCAGCAGGAACACGAGTGTTCATACCATAAGTTACAAGAGCAGAGTTTACTTTAGCATTCTCACCGCTCAATGTAATCTTGATCTCAGCAGGAATCTCCTTGCTGTACTCGCCACCTTCTACGTAAGGAGCCGGGTCTACAGATTCAACAGTGATAATAACCGGGTCAATGTTGAATGCTACAGTGAAGTCAGGGTTACATATACCATGACCCTGCAAACCATCAGTCCAAGGAGTTTCTTCGTTGAACAATTCGTTAGCAATTGACTGTGAATCTACCTTATTTGCATTATAAATTACATAGGTTTCACCAGATTTAACCTCCAAAGTAGAAGTACTTGGAGAACCCATACCCCATGTAAACGGCATAACATCACCGCCAACTACAGTAAACGCGGGATCCTACATTAAATTGTATGACAATGTTAAGGTACCATCGCCAGGAGCCGTAAAGCTTGCATAAACAGGGTCATCTACCTTATAGACGTCTCCATCGGCAATCACATAAGGATCCTCTTGAGTACCCGTACCTGTCGGGGTTGCATTGACCCCCAAGACACACAGGAATGCCATCAAACTGATTAGTAAAGATTTCATAATACTTAATTTTAAATTAATAATAAGTTAGCATTAAATTATATAGGAAGGGTTGGGGACTAGCCCCATACCCTTTTCTATATCTTAGGTTTTTAAGGTCCATGCCTTGCTGTCTGCTGTATTATGTTTTGTGAAGTGTTTTTCTAATACAAACATACAAGGCAGATCTAAATATTTATTTAACGATTACTTTCTTAACAACGCTTACGCCGTCGCTTGTAGCCTTAACGATAAACAAGCCGTTCTTTCCGCCTGTGCTTACCTTAACAGCACCAGAAGTAGAGTTGACATTGCTTATTACGCTTCCGCTTACATCATAAACTGTAACGTTGAGATCGCTTCCGCCGTTAACGCTTATTGAACCGTTCTCACCAGAAATTGTGATACCGTTTTCAGATACTGTTGCATCGTTGATTCCAGCTGTTCCGGCTGACATCTTAAGTCTTGCAGCATTCAGAACGCGCTCTGTATTTGCATCGAGCAACATAACAACAACCTTAGTGTTATCCCAGTTCTTAACGTTTTCAGGCAGGCTGAATACCTTATTGAATGCAACAGGCTGACCTGCAGTTACGCTTACAGGGATGAAACCAGATTCACCTGCGAAGTTGTCGTTTGGCACTTTACGTGCTACGTCATTGAATGTTACAACAGCAACGCTTGAACCATACTTGCCGCCCTTACCGAAATCACCAAATATCGGCTGGTCACTAACATACAAATTATTTTTCTGCGGACCTGTCAAGCCATCTTCAAGAACAACAAATGCTATATTATGATTCAGAGAATTCATATTAAGAGCATAGTTTACATTACCTGTAACCTGTATGTTCTTACTTGATGAATCGTAAATAGCCTTGTCGATGCTTACATCTGCAATTGCATAGTTTTCAAACTCACGCTGAGCTACATCATAGAATGTATTATTGCCTTCTGGTGATTCGAAGTGATACAGACCATCTCCGTCAACATACATCGGCGCATAAAGAGTGTCTATACGGTTAATCAGACCCATAGGCTGTGCTGTTATACCGAAATATGTATTATAGTTCTCATAAGCGAACTGGTCTGTTCCGATTATAGAGCTATGAATAGCGATAGGTATAACCTGCTCACCATAAAGTTTCTCAAGATTTTCTATAGCAAGAACTCCCTGAGGACAGTTTGGACACTGCTGTCCTGTGCTTTCCTCTATAACAACATGCTTTGTTGTCTCAAAGGCAAGGTTGCTGATAGTATTTGTCTGGCTGTAAACACTACCGCCGAGATCAATGCTGATAGTATACTTATTCTGTGCACCTATAGTCAGAGGCAACTTGTCAGGGAATGTGAAAGAATAATTCTCTGCACTTGTTATAGGCTTGCTAGGTGTATCTGTATAAGTGCTCTTGAATGAGCCGTCTTCAGAAGTAAGTGTTGCATTAATAGTGTTGTAAGTCTTATCACTTGTAACCTTAACTATTACACCAACATTTGTAGACTCTTTGTTAACCTGTGTGCTTTTTACATTAGGAGCAAAGTTGAAGTCGCCCTTGTAGTAAACCTTCAGATTATCCAAGAAGATCATACTCTGATTTTCGTTCTCATTAACGAAAGCAATATAGATATTCTTACCAGCATATTCTGCAAGAGATTTCTCTACGTGTGTCCAGTCACCTGTCAGATCTTCCTCTGACTCACCGGGAGTAAGCTGTTCGTCATAAAGAACCTTACCGTTAGCCTTGAACTTCTCATAAAGTTCTGTTGTGAAGTTAGAATAAACAGCATCATCCTCAAGAACGAGAACCTTAAGTCTGTCTGCCTTTGACTTATAGTATGACTGAACGTCAAAGCTGAGATAATAGTCGGCATTTTCTATTGACAGACGAGGTATTGACATCCAGTCGTCTGATTTTCCTGTAGGATTATAGATAGATGTTGAAGCTGCACAGTAATCAGAGCTACTTTCTGATTCACGGATTACGAAAAGCCAAGGAGAATTGTCAGCATCAAAGCCTAAATCCTGCATTGCACTTGACGGCTTGTTGTGGTCACCTTCATAAAGGAGGTATTTAACCATAGAGTTGCTAGGATCATTGAAGTCATCAGAGAAGAGACTTCCGTCAGAGCTGATTTCAGGCTCATATGCACCAGAGTAATTAATTGTAATCTCGTTGTTCGGGCATAATCCCATAATATCAGTAACAGAACCAGCCTCTACAACAACCTTATATTTCTCATCTTTTTCAAGATAACGCTTGAGGCTAGGATACAGAAGGATTGTGCTTTTTGCTCCCTGCACAAAGTTAAGTTCACAAACCGGTGATGTCTGACCATCTCTATACAGATAAGCCTTAGCATCTTCAGATATAGCGATAGACAAATCGAAGAGAATCTGTACAGGATGCTCTGAACTTATTTCAGATACATTTGCCTGATCTGCAGGAGAAACCTGCTGTACAGCAGCCGGAGCCTCGGCACGGCCGATATACTTAATTGAGATTTCATCACTCTTGATAGAGTTGTCTGCCATCAAATAGAATGCCCCAGCAGGGATCTTCATTGTATATTCCTCGTCAGCATTGAGAGCCTGAGGTATACCACCAATAGTGAATGTCTTGTTACCAGACTGAGCTGTAATGTTATACTCTCTCAACACCTTACCAGAAGCGTCCATGAACTGAGCCTTAACACCAGATGTTACAGCGGCAGACTTAGAGAAAGCCAACTTCATCTGACTGAATTTAGCAAACTTAGAGCCATAAGCAGGAGAAACGGCATAAGTGCCTAATGGATTAACGCTGCTTGCAGCTTCGCTGATAGTTTCAGGGAGACGAATGATATAACCCTTTGTCTTTGTCTCAGACATACCGATCATGGTCTTTTCATCATCAGAAACTCCTAGAATTGTTCCTGTGAAATCATAGCCAGTACGCTCATAGAAGTTCATATCATAACGGCCAGAAAGAATTTCGTCTATTCCGTACCAAAGACTACCCACACGTACGTAAGCAGAACGGACAGGGTTTACGGCAGGACTGCAAGCAAATACAACGCCTGTATTTGAAACAGCACTTCCGTCACGGTCTTGCTCTTCGCTTTCTGTATTATATAATATACAAGAGTTGTCGCTTGTATTGTAAAGATAGCTTGAAATGTATGAACCACCAGCCACCTGTACGATACCGGTAAGATATTTACCATTGTTACTCATTGTTGACTCGTCAACAAATGTTTCGTCAGGCACTTCACCGAGAGCATTGTCTACATATTTGCACTCCTGAGTTGTCTTGTTGTAAACATAATAGCAAACTGTTGCAGGAGTTATAAAGTTAATAATACCGGCAATGGTGTTACCATCAGGGCTAATATTGTCTATACGTACCTGCTGAGTGTTTGTTCCAAGTTTTGTTTTCTTAGGGAAGTTTGGAAGTTCTGCATACACATCAATAGCGCGGTATGTACCATCAGACTGCTTCTCCCACAAAAGCGGTGTTTCAACATAGGCATGACCAGAAAAGTTACCAGAATTGCTCCATCCTCCGATATATTTACCATCAGGTGTTACAGATGTAGCTTTTCCAGGATTCTCTGACTGAAGAGTAATCCACTTACCCTGATTCATGTCATAATAAGCTGGCTTGCTGTCATATGTACCAACGATGATTTTTCCATCATTAGTAACATCTGAAGCTTCAAGTGACTTCATCAAGTCTGCTTCAACCCAGAGTTCTGTAAGAGCACCTGTCTCTACATTAATAAGATAGGGATAGGCATAATTACTTTGATCATCATCATTCACACCAGCAGCAGTAGCCCACAAGCCATTGTCTGACAAAGATGTGAAAGCTGCAGCCTTGGGGAAGCTAACAGTGGTAAGCTGTGCTTCCTGTGCTGAAGACGGAATTGCCCACAGCAGGCCCAAAGCCAACAGGATACATAAATATAAACTTTTCTTTACCATACAATAAAAATTAAAAAATAGGATTTATTTTACTTTACAATCACTTTCTCTATACGTCCGTCAGCATACTTCAGGATGTTTATGCCTTTCTGAGGTGCATCAAGAAGCTGACCATTGATTGAATAGCGTGCTACGACCTTATTGTCTGCATTATTCTGAATACCGTCTATACTTGTAGAGCTATAAACGAAGTTAACAGTAATTTCTGAATCAGGCAACATTGATTTTGAACCCTGAACAGAAATTTTCACTGTAGTTGTACCATCAGAAGCGGGAACCCATTCTGTCTCAGTTGAGATATCAATAGTTTTTCCTGCATTAGCATCTGCATTCTTTTCTATTGTTCCTTCACTCTCCACAGTTGAACAGTTTCCTGCACAGCAAGCAGCAAATGAGCCATTAGGCAAAGCTGTAACATTATAAGTAACTTTACAGCTCTGAGATTCTGCAGAGTTATTCTTAATATAAACTCCACTTAAAGAAATCATTGGCACCTGTATTATTTCATAAGAGCCATCAGGATTAAATACGAAATCTTCTTTATAGGATACCTGATCCATTGTAAGAGTTGCACCATTTTCAATGGTATTGCCGTCACCATCAACGAATATAAAATTCTGTGCATTCATTGCTACACAGCTAAATAACAAAGCGATACAAAGAGTAAATAACTTTTTCATCTTGTTCTTTTTATTAAAATGTTAAAATTGTTTTTTATAGTAGGATTGAAAGAGGGTATCAATGAGAGTGCATCAAAATGGAATACACTCTCATCGACATTATTTATCATTCATTCGGCTGTGCGTCGTCTTCAGTACTGATAACGGGTACTTTAACTACCTGCTGAACACCACTATTGTTATATACGAATGCTACAACCGACATATTTTCAGCCTTCCAGGCTTCATCCAAGACGTAAGTGCTTGTTACAGTCTTTTCTTCGTCCCAAGCTATGCTGAAATCTTCTCCGTCCTGTCCGTTGACAGCTGTGCGGAATACATGATTATGCACATATTGAGTATTGACAGATCCGTCTGGCATATACTGAATGTTTGTTATATTGTCTTCAGTAAGCCAAAGCTGCAGTTTACCTGTAACATCAAGCACGCCTTTTGCATTAACATTTATGGTTACGGTTCTTGTAGCCTCATCATAAGATGTTGTTGCATCAAGTGTGAGCGGAGCAGAAGCCTGCAATGCGTCACGGACAATTGTTCCCCAAGACTGATATGTACTTGAAACCGTTTTTCTGTCAATAACGCCGGTAGGCTGTGCATCTATGCCCCATGAATTAAAATAGTAATCACCTGTTTCAGTCCACAATGGGAAAGGCTGATTAGTTACAGTCTTAGAGAACGGACCGCTATGAATACCCACAGCGATGACATTCTCTGCGCCATACTGCTCTTGCAGGCTTTCAATCATTTCTGAAGCATTCGGACAGTTAACGCAACGCTGTCCTGTGAAGTCTTCAATCAATACACGTTTCGCAACTTCTACAGGCTCCACTTCAATAAAGCGGTCGTCCTCATCAATGTTGCTACATGCCATCAGAGAAAGTGCTGCCGCACAGATGGCAAACTTATTATATATGTTATTTTTCAGCTTCATCTCTGTTTAGAAGTTATAGTTGTACGAAAGTGTTACACCCTTGCTTGCCGGAACGTAACGGCATACACCGCCTGAGCAGTTATATCCTGCACGTGTACGGCCATATCCGAGCTGTATACGGTGTGATCCTTTGTTGAATGTTACGTATCCCTGATAGTAATGAAGGTCTGTCACGCCGCTGTTATACTCGTCGGCAATTGTGAACATCCAGTTGGGAAGCACTGACAGCTCCAACAGAGCATACCACCAGTCTCCGAGGTCGTCGTCTGTAGACAGATACTGAAGTTCGCCGCGCAGAGTGAATTTATTGTTGAACTGATATTTTGCATCGGCGATGAAGATGTCTGAATGGATCATACCACCTTCACCCTCTACTATTGTCTTATTGTAGAACTGGTTCATGTACATGAGGTTGAGTTTGAACTGACGTGTCAGTTTCTTCTCAATCTGTACGTTCAAGTCCTGATAGAAAGTCTCGTCACCCATCTTCCAGAAAGCAGAGCCATATCCGTCTGTGCCAGCCCCACCCACTACGTTAGTATCAATACCACGAATGTGAGAGAAGTTCACCTTTACGTTTGTGCCATACTTACCGCCAAGGAGCGTATGACGCTTGAACTTATAGCCGAACTCGCCCTGGAAGGCCCATTCGCCGTCAGGATTGGTTGCATAAGGATACATGGCAGCCAACGCATAAGTCTGGTCCATCGTAAATGCCGGCAGATGGTTTATGAACGATGAGGTACCGTTAATTGTTCTTTTACTGCGGAACGACATGTTGTCGCTGCGCTTTGCCTGCAGCAATACGCTCAAGCCTCTCTTTGAATAAGAAGCTGACAACATTGCCACGTTTCCTTTACGATATATATATCCGTTGTCGAACGTCGGGTCTTGTGTCTTCCACGCATATTCTGCGAGAAGGCTGAAGTTTCCCTTCTGTAAATTTGCACGCACGTCAAAAGCGTTTACCGTTGTAGGCAGGTTAAGCTTGTGCGTAGCATCAACCATGACGTCCTCTTCTTTCTCGTACTTGTTTACCCATGAAGCACCGAGTGTAAGATATGTTCCGCTGTTGCTCAGGCCCTTAAACCACTGGTCGAGACCGAGTTCAACGTCTGCACCAGACACCCATGAGTCGTTGTGTGACCAATATCTGCGCTGCTTACCGCTAAGAGCCTTTATCGAAACTCCGGGCAGCGGCTTGATTGTCAGGCGTCCTCCAAGCAGAGAGTTGTCGATGCCCAGTGTGCGCTCCTCGTATGTACGGAGGATAAAGCCTGAGCCGAACTGCTCGTAGAAGTTACCTAACGTAAGGTCCCAATTTTTAAAGTGTGTTTTCAGATAGAAATAAGGAACTCCCCATCCCTTGTAGTCTTTTTCGAATCCGGGTAGAGGATGTTTCAGAAATTCGAAACGTGCTCCGGCATCGACATGCTCGCTCATTACATTCACATCAGCGAATGTGTTGGTCAAAGCCCATTCATTAACTTTTTCGGTGCCAATTGCTTCATCGTCTTGCGGAATAAGGATGTCGCTCTGGATACTTCCGCTGACGGTTATCTTTTTTTCTTCTGTCTCTTGTGCCATTGCTGTCAAAGACAAAGCAGGCATAAGCAAGAGACAGAAAATTTTATTATACTTGTGCATAAGTGTCAATTATTCTATAGTCAGCACTATGTGACATTATTTGTTTACGAGCTCTCTCACTTTCTCAATGAGTTCCTGTTCAGCTCCTTCTGTGTATCCGTTGTGTTTATAAACAATATTACCATTTCCGTCAACGATCAGTGTGTAAGGAATCATCTGAATTCCAAGTGCACGCTTGAAATCGCTGTTCGGGTCAAGCAGTACTTCATACGGCCACTCATGACTGTCAACAAGAGGTTTTACCTTGTTGATGTTCTGTGCCTGGTCAATAGAAACGGCTATCACCTTTACGCCGGTCTCTTCCTGCCACTCTTCATAAACTTCGCTGATGGCAGTCAGCTCACGGTTGCAAGGCTTGCACCATGTGGCAAAGAAATCAATGATGAAAGGTTTGCCATTGTTTGACAACGTGTCTGTTCTCACTGTCTTACCATTAATGTCTTTAAGTGTTACAGACGGTAACTGCGCATTTGCAGAACACAATATTCCTAGCGCAAAAACAATTGATAATAAAAATTTTTTCATTATTAATGCAATTTTACTGTTTTAACTTGGACAAAGTTAGTAATAATTTTGTAACGCGCTAACTTTTTTATTAGAAAAAATGCATAAAAATATTTGTTTATGATAAATATTCAGACCAAAAGACCTATTTAATAAATATTAACTATAAAGATGCAATTTTTATGCATAAATTGTTCTTTTATAGAAATGACTTAGTCGTTTTTTCTTTGTTTTTTCCTTTTTTAGGCTATTGCATACCTTCGTGATAACTAAAAAGATTATATAATAACATTATGCAAAGTAAAACTATCCGGCATTTTTCGATGTGAAAACTTTGCGCCTTATACGCCCCGTTATATCATGGCAATAATTATTGCTGCTCATATTTCTGCAAATTTAAGTGTAAAACGGACATTATTCTTTTATTTTCAAACACATGACAGGTCAATAAAAAACAAAAGTCAATATTGTCATTTTAACAACAAAAAGCACCAGGCAGAAAAGCAGTAAAATGATACGGAAAAATTATCAAAACACTAAAAAAATTAACGCCCTATATATATAAATATGTGTAAAGCCTTGATTAATATCAAGAGCTGCTGAATGGGCCTGACAATAGAGATGCTTAATAAGGGAACAAAAACACATCATGCAGCGGCATAAACATAAAGTATATCTATGTAAAAAAATCAGAAGCAAAGACGCCTGATAATGCGGCGAGAAAGAAGGCTGGCATAAGCCTGAAAAATATTTACATTTAAAGCTAAACGTAACATCTTTTGGGCACTGAAAATCACGTAACAATAATAAACATGTTAAAAGTTATCGGGCATCCATTTGTAACTTTGCAGGCAGAAAAGCGCACATTATGTCATTTAAGTTTTGTCATGATTTTCAGGCAAAATAGAAAACAAAATTAACGGAACAGGCTTTAAAAATAAAAAATTATTTACGATGCCCATCAAAATGGCACGTTTTACATGCCGAAACAATGCCTTTTACGACTTAAAACACGGCTTTTGAGGGCTTAAAATAATACATATTTTGGTGAAAAAACATATGTTTTAAGCCTAAAAAGGACGGGAAAAATTGCACACTTTGACACACATACGATTAAAGGCTCTAACAATCAGGAAGTTATACTTGCACACGTTTTCAGGCAATATTTACAGACAAAAGATTTTATTTTTGAAATAACGCAGTTTAGAAGCGTCATTAAAATCCAATATGTAAGCAAAACGCACATAACGGCAGCAATCTGACTCTGATTCGAACGCAAGCTATACCACAGCAGCAATGCCGTATCCGGGCTTGCGAAATAACAACATTTCATCTGCATTTATTTTGCTTTTCGAGCAGTTTGCACTATCTTTGCATTAAGTGGAAAATGGCTTTGCCTATATTGAAGGCAAAAGATTAAGCTGTTTGAAATGAAAGACTGCAATAAATACATAATATTCTGCCAGGCAATGAAAAGGCTGTTCAGAAACAAGACGGACGTCGGAGTTTCTGAATGGCAGCTGAAGACATTGACCGGTGGAAGGAAAAAGAACATTGAGAACGCTGTAAGGACGAAAGTCTTTGTTCTGGCGGCATACACGGCCGGAGAAGCTGACGGACTGCCGGCTCACGGAATCAAGAACCTATAGAATGGAAACATTAAAAGAGAAAACAGCCAAAGGGCTGATATGGGGGCTGATGAACAATGGCTCCACGCAGATTTTAAACCTGATATTCGGCATATTCCTTGGCCGGCTGCTTACACCGTCTGATTACGGAATGGTAGGCGTGCTGACCATATTCACCGCAATAGCCGGCAACCTGCAGAGCAGCGGATTCACTCAGGCACTGACAAACATGAAGCATCCTGAAAGCCGCGACTATAATGCGGTGTTCTGGTTCAACGTTATCGTAAGCATCAGCATCTACACCATTCTGTTCTTCTGTGCCCCGCTCATATCGCTGTTTTTCCATCAGCCAGCACTGACCGAGCTGTCGCGCTTCGTCTTTCTAAGTTTTGTTATATCGTCGTTCGGCATTGCCCACGGAGCATACATGTTCAAGAACCTCATGGTAAAGGAGAACACCGTGACAGGATTTGCAGCATTGGTGACATCAGGCATAGTGGGAGTGGTGCTTGCAATAAACGGACAGTCTTACTGGAGCCTGGCATGGCAACAGATTATATATATCACCATAATCAACATAGGGCGCTATTTCTACACGCCATGGCATCCTACGCTCCACATAGACCTGCGGCCAATAAAGAAGATGCTTAACTTCAGCATGAAGATTTTGCTGACGTCAATTATCAACACGCTCAACAGCAACATCCTTGTGTTCATCTTCGGACGCCTCTATCCCATAAAGGCTGTGGGAAGCTTTACGCAGGCCAACAAATGGAACACCATGGCCTATTCGTTTCTCAGCGGAACGATGGCGCAGGTGGCACAGCCGGTAATGGCACAGGTTACGGGCGACAACGAGCGTGAGCGCCGCGTGTTCCGCAAGATGATGCGCCTCACGGCCATGCTTTCCTTTCCTGCCATGTTCGGTCTTGCCATGGTGGCCGAAGAGTTTATCCTGCTGACCATCCACGAGCAGTGGCTAAGCAGCGTGCCGCTGCTCCGCATTCTATGCATCGGCGGAGCATTCATGCCGCTTTACACTCTGTATCAGAACCTTATGATAAGCCGCGGGCGCAGCGACATATACCTATGGTGCACCGTTGTGCAGATTGTCATACAGATAGCCATCGTCGTGGCATTCGCCAAATTCGACATGCAGGCAATGGTATGGGCATATACAGCCGGAAACATTGTGTTTATCGGCATATGGCAGTATTTCTTAAACAAGCTTACAGGCATACGGACTATAGAGATAATGCGCGATATATGCCCGTTCATGATTTCAGCGGCTGCGGTCATGGCTGCGGTGTGGCCACTTACAGCTCCAATATCCAACCTATGGCTGCTGCTTATCTGCCGCTTTATCCTTGCCTCCGTTCTTTATCTTGCGATAATGCGACTGGCGCATGCCGAGATTCTGAATGAAGCTATCGAGTTTGTCAAGAACAGGAAAAAGCGATAAAGACGATAAGCCCAAATCGGCCATTAGGATTCGGTCGGGATTTTTGCTTTATATTGAGCGGATTTTCGTTTGATTGCGGCTATGTCAAGAAAAGCAGACTAAAATACGGATGAAAGCATGAATGCACAAAATATATAAAATAATGTGCTGTTTAATGACCGGTTGGTGTCTAAGACTAAAAGAAACGACTGTATATCCTGCGTGCCGTAAGATATGCGAAATTGGCTATACTGAAAGGGCAACGCCCACGGAACATTGCGGCAAGCATCTTGAACAGCGGTCCTGACGGACGATAAGGCAGAAGACCGTAAACCTCATCAAAGCTATATCCGTCAGTGCGCACACAACGCAAGGCATTGATCATGCCCAGCTGCAAAGGCACGGCATACACACGGCGCGAGTCGTTCTCTGTAAAGAAATCAAGCACTATGCGGTTTGCCTTCAGATATGAACGCAGATGTCGTTCCGAACGTGTATGTGTATAAGAAGCCGTGTTTTCGTCGCTGTAATAATAAACAACATCGTTGATAAACGACCGCTTGGCGTAGAACATCAGCCTCGTCATTATAGAATAATCCTCGCTATAGTCTACTCCCGGCACAAGGGTTATGCCGTGGTCGGCATACAGACTGCGGCGGAAGAGCCGTCCCCACATGCGGTTTGACACTATATTCTGGCACAGCATAAGCGAGAGATAGCGCCTGGTGTCGCGACTCTGGCATGGAAGCACCGGCTCAGACAGTCCTGCCGACGTGAAGCGCTGCCACGCCCCGTCGACCACATCGGCACCGCTGCGCTCCATCTCGGCGCACAACAGCTCCACAGCCCGCGGGGGCATATAGTCGTCGCTGTCGGCATGCATGATACATTCGCCTGTTGCGGCAGCAATGGCCACGGCACGCGTAGCCCCCACTCCGCGGTTCACCTCATTGTCTATTATGCGCACCTGCCGCGCACGGTCAGGATAACGCTCTATGACTGAGCGCAAGATGCTTATGCTGCGGTCTGGAGTACAGTCGTTTACAAACACATACTCCATGTCGCGATGTGTCTGCTCGAACAGCGAAACAGCACAACGCTCAATATACTTTTCCACCCCGTAGACGGGCACAAGCACTGATACCTTCATAAAATCTCTTGCGTTAAACGTTAAACCGACCTTACAGTCAGACCGTTATCCTCACAGGCTGCTGCCATTTATCCCAGCAGATAGCCTGCAAGCAGAGTGCCGTTATATGCCCAAAGCCACAGCGTAAGCACAACGAGCAGCACGCGCAGCCATGTTCTGAATCTTCCGTTCTCGGCCTGTTTCACCACAAATGCCATTGCCATAGGCATTACAAACAGCCAGTGGGCACCCATTATATACACTTCGTTGATGCCGAAGCCAAGTCCCATGTGCAGGAACATGTCGAAAGCAAAGCCGCCCAAAGCCATCCAAAGGAAGCGCGAACGGCGTCCGCACCATATTCCGCCGATAAACAGCAGAACAATGACAGCCTCAACCACGTAGTTGATAATCCAGCTGTAAGGCACTATCACCGGCCTGCTGCGCAGCGTATCCTGCAGCAGATGCTGGTCGTGCAGCTGTATAGACTCGCCAAAAAGGTTCTCTACAGCCGTTTCAGAGCGCGAAGTAGAAATGTCTGTCCACTTGATAAATTCGCCCTTGCCCATCGGCTTGCCGGTATGCTTGTTCCATGCCTTCTGGTGGTCTTTCACATATTTTGCCTTCACACGCTTGTTCATCTCTTTTGCAAAGGCTTTTTTTATCTCGGCACTGTCCTTCAGCGACGTTGTGTCGGCAAATGCATTGAACAGTTTCCGACGTGTCTCGGCACTCTTTTTCAGCCGTGCTTCGTGGCGTGCCTTTTCTTTAGGCAATACGAAAGTGCGGTATTCCCATCGTGCAAAAACCCATATAAGGGCTGAAGGCAGCAGCACGGCAAGCAGCAGATACTTGATGCGGAAGAACTTCTTTCCGTTGGTAAAGAGCGCATATATGAATATCTTCACGCCGTTGCTAAGCGTCACGCCGGCCGTAACAAAAAACAGCAGCACCGTCTGCCAGATGCTTAACCTTGTGCCGTTCTGCATTTTCAGGCCTGATATATACAACGCGAACACAAGCAGGAACATCGACACGCAGAAATGATCGGGCACTACGGCTGCTATCATGACATACGCAAACGAGAACAGCATGGCCGAAAGCACCGTGGCCTCAAAACGCCGTATCTTTATTATGTCGCGGAAGATGCGGAAGATGAATATAAACGAATAGAATGCAAAGAAGAGGAGCGGAACAGCCACTATAAACTGCACAAGGTTTAGTCCTGTCATATCCATCAGCCAACCGTCGAGCAAGGACAGCGGCCAGACCATGAATGAAAGGAACGGATGGCGGTAAACATTATAGTTGGCTTCCCAATACGTAACCATAGAATAGGTTATCGGGTCGAAGCCTGACACTACAAAGTTCTTTATAAATATATTCCAGTGCGCCCCGCCTGTATGCAGAAACGTATTGAAGGTCTTGCTTATCATCATTGCGTGCAGAGCAATCAGCACACAGAGAGCGCAGACCGACGCGGCCATTTCCTCGCGCCTTATTTTAAACATTCTGAAAAATTTCTTCATATCGTTTGTTTATATTTTCTAAAATCCAAAATCCCTGACAGCCTAATGTCCCTCATTGCGTCAGCCAAGCATCATGCCAATCCGTCAGGCATGCCGGTATATTCGCGGCAGTCTCACCGCCACGAAAGCGACAAAGGCTATTTTCTGAAAGGCTTATAGTGGCTTTCGTTGGCAAAGTCAAGCAGTTCGAAGTCGCCTCTGCTGTCGCCATAAGCCGCAAGCCAATAGCTATTACGACCGGGATAAAGCTGTATCAGGCGTCTCACTTTCTCTTCACCATAGCAGTTTTTTGAGATAAAACGCCCCGTAACAACCCCGTTGCGTTCCTCTATCATGGTGCCGATGACCGTCACGCCGTCAAGTCCGGCAAAGAACGGTTCTACCCAGTTGTTTATACTCGCGCTTACAATAACCACCTTGCAGCCTTCCTCAAGCACCTCGTTAATCTTCTGTATGCCTTTTGGCCGCAATAAAGAAATGTTCTCACTCGCAAATCGCACGCACCATTTGTTGAACTCGTCGAGCTTCATCCCTCCGAAGCAATGGGCAAAGACTTTCTGCTTTACCTTCCAATTGGGATAAAGGCCAAGCTTCATCAGCAACAGCAACGGCAGATAGCGCAGCATGCAAAGAAAGAAAGCCTTGTCGCCACGGACGAACCTTATAAACTCCAGAAGGGTGTCGCGGTTGGTCAGTGTGCCGTCGAAATCAAAGGCGTGTATCTTTAAAGAACTGTCCATAATCTAAATCACAAGAAATGCTTTATACGCTTAAATCAGCTATTGTCCTTACTTTATTACATATATCAGCACAAGGAACGTAAGCGCCCATAGCAGCACCACGCACTGCGTGAACCTGTCGCGGAGCATCATCTTTGTAGGGTCGCCGCTCCTCTTGTCAACAACGGTTATCTGTATGTAGCGCAACAGTCCGAGCAGCACGAAAACAGAAGTGAGATAAAGCAGGTCTGAATGGAAACGGTTTACCACCTCTGGCGACACGGTGTACATGATATAGCATACAAGCGTCACCGACGCCGTGATGGTTATTGCCTGATTTATGAAGGTAAGGTTATACCTTATAGTATTCTTTCTCGGCGGCTCTCCCGTCTCGTTCATGCGCAGCACATCGTCGCGTCGCTTGGCAAACGAGAGGAAAAGAGTGAGCAGGAAGGTCATCAGCACGAGCCACTTGCTCAGGGCTATGTCCGTGGCAAAACCTCCGGCAAGCACGCGCAGCACAAAGCCGAAAGCTATGATGCAGACATCTACAATGGCATACTGCTTCAGCTTAGAACAATAAAGGATGTTCAGAATATAATAAATAAGGATTACCAGTCCTACATTTATAACATGGGTGTATGTATCGAGCAGACACACTGTTCCAACCGACAGCAGAAACATTAGAGCCATAAGGGCCCAGGCACTCCTGACGCTTATGGCGCCCGATGCTATTGGACGCTTGCACTTAACGGGATGGCGGCGGTCGGCCTCAACGTCGATAATGTCGTTGAAGCAATAGACCGACGACGCAATGAAACTGAATGCAAAGAACGTTACGACCGATGCCCTTATGTCAGACGGGTCGAGCAGACTGCCGCCGAAGAACATGGGTATCATCACGAACACATTCTTTAGCCACTGGTGCGGACGTATCAGTTTTAACAGATTACTTTTCATTACTTCTCGTTTTTAATTTCATTTTGCCGACCAGGCCGAAGACTTGCTCTCCCCACAGGGCCATATGCCTCAGGCCGCCCGGTCAGTGCCATGCATTATCAATATCCGTCACATGCCGTTGCCCGTTATATGTTCTTCGGCAAGAATCCTATCACGAACGACACAAGTCGGTGCAACAGCCACGCAAGTACAAGAGAAACGGCTATCATGATAAGAGCCGTAAGACAGTAACCCAGCTTGTAGGGGGTTATGTATTTCATGACAAACTGTATGTGGATGAGATAAAGCTCAAGGCTTACCGTGCCCACAAAGGCAAGTGCCCGGCAGATAATAGCAGGCGTATGGCACAGCAGCTTCACAAGCAGCAATATCATCGACACGGTGAGCGGAATGTAGACCATGCGCTCAAGGAACAGCGGGAAACGGCCTCGCCACGACTCCTCGAACTCCACACACATGGCCAGACTCATGACAAAAATCAGCAGCACGAGCCACAGCGACGAACCGTCCATGCTTCGCCCGCCCTTTACGAGCGCACCGCAGTTGATGCCGATAAGAAATATAGGTATGCGGCTGAAGAATATCTCCACATGCCCTACAGCCTTATGCACAGGCGGATAATACTGCACCATGACGGCAAGCACCATAGCGGCCACCGCAAGCCAACGGTATTCGGGATGCTTCTCTATGAGTTTCATGTATGCCGGGGCAAAGGTGTACATCATCATTATGGCAGGTATAAACCAGAACGTCAGGTCGTCAATGCGCCAGAAGCTCCAGTTTATCAGGATGTTTGCAACAAGGTCGGGCACGTTGCGGCTGTAGCCTCCGCCGGGAGTGTTGATAAACGCCGGAATGTAATACAGGCAGGCCATAAGTATCCATGCCGGATAGATGCGTATGTAGCGGCGCCAGAAAAAGTTTTTCAGCGTTGGCTTCTTGCTCCATGCATACCACAGGCCTATGCCGCTGAGGAAGAGGAACATGTCAACGCCCACGTTTCCGCATCTCACAAAGCCGTACATCGGATTGCTCTTGGGCATCCACACATGGAACAGCATGACAAATATCATGGCCAGTCCCATCAGTTCGCTGCGGTAGCGGCTTATGTCCGAAAGGTTTATGGCTTTTATCATATCTTCAGCTTTGGTTTTGGAATATAGCGGAACATCAGCTTAAACAGCCATGCCAGAAGTATCGACGCAACGATATACGTGATCAGTCCGGTGTAGATGTATCCGCGGTAAGACATCTTTATAATTATCTCGCGCGTGATGGGGTGCATCACGAACAGCGCCGACGATATAGCACCGAACCATACGCACGGGGCAAGCGCCTTGTCGGGTATCAGTTTCATGGTGGCAACGGCTCCAGTTACGATGAACAGCGGCACAAACAGCCACGACCAGAAATAGAAGCTGCCTATGAACACGATGAATGCCGACACCACCACTATGGTGAGATTTATCGGCAATGGCAGGTTGCGTCCGTGGCGGGCATAGAGTATGCCGGCACCAAAGGGCAGCATGCCGCCAATAAAGTTGTAACGTATACGGTTTAGAATCTCGCCTCCCTCATCGACCGACGGCGGAAAACATGCTTGAACAGCCGTGCACAGCACTATCAGAGCCAGCGTAACAGCCGAACTGCGGCGATAGAGCACAAGGCGGTAGACGATGTAGAGCTGAAGCATGAGTCCGAAATACCAGTAAGGCCCGGGTTTTATTATGTGGTCGGGGTCGGGCATCAGGTTGATATACATCAGCAGCTGGGCTATGACGCGGCCCACGGTGTAGCCGTGATAGCCGTGCGGATGGAGATAGCTCACCACGGCGAAGCCTATATAGCCAAGGAACATAAGGCGCAGCAGCTTGGCATAATGGAAGCCGATGAAGGGCAGCGCCCTTACTCTCGTCGGCGTGCTGCGCTCATACTTGTAGACGAGGCCGAAGCCGCTGATAAACAGAAACACGGGCACTCCGTAGTGTCCGAAGAACGACATAACGTGTATAAACAGGTTGTCGTCGAGCGTCAGCATGCGCTCAAGCAGCTGTCTCGGCTTAGATGCCGTGAAGGTGTATTCGTTCTCCTTTACGGCAAAGCCCAGAAAGTGGCAGTAGTTGTGAAGAATTATTCCCAGTATGGCTATGCCCCTGAGGGCCTTCGACTCAGCCATGCTCAGCAGTTCTTTTTTCATTGTCTTAAGTTATTTTTGTCACGGCGCCATTGCCGCGCTGCCCGCACCTCACCGGTTGCGGCGTCCTGCGCGTCAGTCTTCAACGCCGAGTTTGTCATAGTCGGTAGTGTTCTTTAACATTCTTGGTCTCTTTTCGTTATACCCGTCGCTCAGCACGTTCAGGTCGTCGCGATAGTGGGGCGAGCTTATGCCGCCCAGATACAGCAGCAGATGCGGCAGCGCGTCGGTCATGTAGCGACGGTCTTTGGCCTTCACGATGTCGTTGAACAGCGACGGATGACCAACCATAAAGCTGTGTGAGCACCATATCCAGAACGGTATGTCGAACTCCTCGCGTGCCAGGCGCGCCGTTATCTCGGTAGAGTGCATGCGGCCGTAGAAGTGGACGTCGCCCTCATAGCACTCCTCGCCATGGTCGGGCACATACACCACGATGGCGTCCTCGTCCTCGAAGCGCTTTATTATCTGGTCGACAATCGAGTCGTTATACAATATTGCGTTGTCGTAGTCGGCAAGCACGCGCAGCTCTTTCTGCTTGAGCTCGGGCCTGTCGTAGTCTTCCGGATTAAAGTGTCTGCGGTCTCTCGGGAAGCGCGTGCGATAGTCAACATGCTGCCCCTTCAGATGGAATATTATCAGGTTGTTCTCTCCGTTGTTGCGCTGCAGCCTGTCATAGTCGCCCAGCAGTCCGTCGTCGTATCGGTAAAGCCGCGTGTTGCGCGTGTCGAACATGGCGTGGCTCAGCTGCGGATTGTTCAGGAAGAAACCGCCGCTGAAGTCGTAGACAGCCTCCTTAGCCTGAGGCAGAAACTGGTTGGTAAGGAACGTTACATGATATCCTGCCTTGCGGAACAGCTCGGGGAACAGCGGATAGTCGCACCATTCGCCCTTGTCGCCCACTGTATAGAGTGAGAAGAGAGCCTTGAACACAAAGCTCGTAAGATTCCACGGCGCCACAACGTCGCTGAACGGTATCAGCTCGCCCTTCTGAGCGCGTGCCTCCTGTCTTGGCGTGGTGTCTTTATGGTATCCGTACAGTCCGGCATGATGGCGGTTGTAGCTCTCGCCTATTATCAGCACGATATTCTTGCTGCGGAACGAGCAGCTGTCCACCTTTGCCTTGTCGATATTTTCCACCAGGGTCTTCACCTGCTTGGCCGTAAGTTCGTTGGCATATATACTGAACACAAGGCGGTAGCCGGGCAGATACAGCTGGGCTTTCTCCTTCTTGGTCAGTTCATGCTCCACCTGCCCTATGTTGTCGTAGGACATCAGGCGCACAAAGGCCGTCTTGTCGGCAAAACACTTGACCGTGCTGACCACAAACATCACAAGGAACACCAGTCCGAGCCACGGCTCAGCCATGCGCCACCATCCGGGCACGCCTAAAGCCATACCGGTCTTGGCCTCCAGCCAGGCCTTGCACTTGGGGCGGTTGTGCCATATAAGCACCCATGCCACATGGGCAAGCAGTACGAGCAGCACCCAGCCCAGACGGCTGAACACCACGGAGCCCGTGAGATACGACTCGAGAAACTCTGCCGCCTCGCGGCTGTCGGTCTCGCCCACAAGCAGCAGCATCGTGGGGGTTATCGTCGTGTCGAACTTCACGAAGCAATAGACGTCGACAAGCACTATCATGTAAAAGAATACGTAGATAAAACGCTTCAGCCACTTGGCCACGCTGCGCGGCAAGAGCCACAGCACAACGCAGATTATGCTCACATCGAAGAACAGCTCGTAGGGCGCAAGCGGCCATGCGTGATATCCGCGCTTGTCGGGCACTACGGCATAAGTGCACACGATGCCGAGCACATACATGAATACAAAGAAAGCGGCATTGCCTTTTATCGGCTTGAAGATATTGGTGAACACACGTCCTGCCAGATTCAGTATTTTCATCAAATTCTAAATATTTTTGGCAAAATTACATCTTTTTATTGTATCTGCAATGCAAATGCACCGCAAATCGAATGCGGCAAAGATAAATCACACATATTTTATTATATATAGATACGTTTAATGCGCAAAAGAATGAAACGCAACGGCGCAAATAACTAAAAAAGCATAAAAAATGTTTTGTAATGTAACGCAAACATTGTACCTTTGCGACTTCTTTAAAACAAATAACATTTCAGAATAACAACAAATCAGAACAAATGGAACCTTTTGCATTCAGGCCGCGCCTGCTGTCAACGCTGAAAAGCTATAACCGCAAGACGCTGATGGCAGACATCATGGCCGGAGTAATAGTAGGCATTGTGGCCCTGCCGCTCGCCATAGCCTTCGGTATAGCGTCGGGCGTAACTCCCGAACAGGGCATAATAACCGCCATCGTGGCCGGACTTATCGTGTCGGTGTTTGGCGGAAGCAAGGTGCAGATAGGCGGACCCACGGGCGCCTTCATCATCATCATCTACGGCATAATACAGCAGTACGGCATGGAAGGCCTTGCCATAGCCACGCTCATGGCCGGCGCATTCCTCATCCTGTTCGGCCTGCTGCGCCTCGGAGTAATCATCAAGTATATACCCTACCCCATCATAGTGGGCTTCACGAGCGGAATAGCCGTAACCATATTCACCACGCAGATAAAAGACCTGCTGGGCCTTAGCATAACAGATGTGCCTGCCGACTTCATCGAGAAGTGGGGCGCCTACGCCGCCAACATAAGCACCATTGACATGTGGAGCGCCATTATCGGCGTGGCAAGCGTGCTGCTGATAGCCGTAACACCGCGTTTCAGCAAGAAGATTCCCGGCTCGCTGATAGCCATAATCGTTATGACGGTGGCGGCGCTGCTGCTGAAAAACTTTGCCGGTGTGACGTCGATAGAGACCATTGGCGACAGATTCTCGATAAGCAGCGAACTGCCTGACGCACAGGTGCCGCAGATGACATGGGAGACAATAAAGAGCCTCGTGTCGCCGGCATTCACCATAGCCATACTGGGAGCCATAGAGTCGCTGCTGTCGGCAACAGTGGCAGACGGTGTAACAGGCGACCATCACGACTCTAACACCGAGCTTATAGCCCAGGGCATTGCCAACCTGGCATCGCCGCTGTTTGGCGGAATACCGGCAACGGGAGCCATAGCGCGCACGATGACCAACATCAACAACGGCGGACGCACGCCCGTGGCGGGCATCATACACGCTGCCGTGCTCATGCTGATATTCCTCTTCCTCATGCCGCTTGCGCAGTATATCCCCATGGCCTGCCTGGCCGGAGTGCTGGTGATAGTGTCATACGGCATGTCGGGATGGCGCTCGTTCACAGAGCTTATGAAGAATCCCAAGAGCGATGTGGCAGTGCTGCTGATAACGTTCTTCCTCACCATAATATTCGACCTCACCATAGCCATCGAGGTGGGCCTGCTCATAGCCTGCCTGCTGTTTATGAAGCGCATGGCCGAAACCACTGACGTAAAGGTGATTATGGACGAGATTGACCCCAACGACGAGCTTGACATCGAGCAGGGCAACCTTGAGCACCTCACTATACCCAAAGGCGTGGAGGTGTACGAGATTAACGGTCCTTATTTCTTCGGAGCCGGCAACAAGTTTGAGGAGGTGATGGCCGTGTTCGGCGACCGTCCCGTTGTGAGGGTGATACGCATGAGAAAGGTGCCATTTGTCGACTCAACGGGAATACACAACCTGAAGAATCTCTGCATAATGAGCCGCAAGGAGGGCATCGAGATAGTGCTGTCGGGCGTTAACAGCAATGTCCGGGCCGTACTAGAAAGGTCTGGCTTCAACGAGCTTATAGGCAAGGAGAACATCTGCGACCACATAAGCACTGCCCTCAAACGTTCAAAAGAGATTATCGGAGAGAACGCGTAAGTGAAAGTGAAAAACGAACAGTGAAAAGTGAAAAATCCAAATGTTTTGTGGCTTCTGATCAACCACTCAGAATTTGGATTTTTCACTTTTATTTTTTAATTTTCATTGCGCTCTACGCCTGTTTTTTTAATTAAGTTCCGATAATGCAACCTTAATATCTTCGCTTTCGTAACCGGGACATAGGAAGCAAGCGGATTGAAAATCCTGATACTATATTCCGGCAGATTGAAAATCAGCCGGCACATTAGCTTTGTTAGCATATGCCGTTTGTTTTTAATCCACAAGACATTTGACTTTAACTTCTTTAACTACTCTAACTCCTTTAACTACTAAAATAAACTTTTAACCTCGCAACCGGGACATAGGAAGTAAGCGGATTGAAAAATTCTAATACTATATTCCGGCAGATTAATTTTATTGATTGTCTGTAACCACGGAAGCAACAAGACTATTGTTCTGTCGGATATGCTATCACTAGTGTTCGAAAGATTATTTTATTCATGTTATGTTGCAATGGCTAAAATCCGTTTTACGGAATTCTTGCCTTCAACCGGATGTCACCATTCTGTTTGTCCGCATTACCGCCATTTAGCACGACCATAAGTTGACAGACCCAATCTTGCATCTCCATAAAGAACATGAATTTGCCTATAGAGAATCCTAAGCCGTTCTCACGCTTGTAAATCATCACGAGCATGGCTGTTATGAGCGTCATGTACAGTATAACCTTTATTCCGTTCTCGCTTGTTGACACGAAATGTGAGAAGGACAGGTTCTGCTTCAGGAACTTGAAGAACACTTCTATATCCCAACGTCTCCTGTATGCCTCGGCTACCTGCTTCGGCGTAAGGCCGAAATCGTTGGTTATCAGGAACACCTCGTTCTCAACCCTCCTTACCTTGCCTTTGTTTGCAGGGCGTGTGGTGTCACGCGGATGCTTGAAGCGTGCCTTTATAACGCGGTATGGCGTTTCGGAGTATTTCTTCTCCTCATTGTCGTACAGATGTACAATATTGTCCTCATACAGCTCAAGATTGCCAAGGTCGGTGTCTGTGTCTTCTTTCATAAGGCTTTCCACCACTTCCATGTTGCGGCTGGTCTTTATCCTTCCTACAAATTTGCCATCACACTCGTTTATGGCGTTAAAGTTGTCCAGGGAACTGAGACCGCGGTCTATAACATATAAGTTCGCATGTCTGCTGTCTTTTTTGACAAGCTTGAGTACTACCTTTGGGATGGCCATGTCCTCGCTAAGATATACAGCCTCGTTGAACACCTCGGCCAGTCTGACGGCGAAACCGTCGTATGCCATGGTATACTTTATCTGCTTGCGCGGCTGCCTTCCGTCTCCGGGCTTCTTGCCGACGGTGAAACCGGCCTTGAGCCTGTTGCAGCATTCGGCCACCATGGAACTGTCAACACGTA
>OGSD01000274.1_pt1 | contig 54360 bp, 76 predicted proteins | sample 1553571 | NCBI WGS metagenome assembly OGSD01 (sample SAMEA2580072, study PRJEB22360) | human gut metagenome | biome: human gut; feature: human-associated habitat; material: faeces | place: Denmark | collected 2008/2010 | reverse complement strand
GTCCGGTACGCTCGTTTTGTCGGTTTTGAGTTTTTTAGGGATCAGACAACGCCCTGAGCCATCATTGCATCGGCAACCTTCAGGAAGCCTGCAACGTTTGCACCGAGCATGAGGTTGCCGGGCTGGCCGCACTCGACGGATGCGTCGTAGCAAGCCTTGAAGATGTTCTTCATGATGCCATGCAGCTTCTCATCAACTTCGTCGAAGCTCCAGCTCATGCGGATGGAGTTCTGGCTCATTTCGAGGCCGGAAGTTGCAACGCCGCCGGCGTTGGATGCCTTGCCGGGGCTGTAGAGCAGGCCGTTGCCGAGAACCTTCTCGATCGCTTCCGGGGTAAGAGGCATGTTTGCGCCTTCGAATACTGCCATGCAGCCGTTGTCGATCAGGTGCTGTACGTCGTCAGCGTCCATCTCGTTCTGGGATGCGCAAGGCATTGCGATGTCGCACTTGAGGGTCCAGATGCCCTTGCGGCCTTCGTGGTACTCGGAGCCGGGAACTTCGTCTGCGTAAACGCTGATGCGTGCGCGGCGCTTCTGCTTGATGTCCATGACCTTCTTGAGATCAACGCCGTCGGGATCGTAGATGTAGCCGTTGGAGTCGCACATTGCGATAACGATACCGCCGAGCTGGGTGCACTTCTCAGCTGCGTACTGAGCAACGTTGCCAGCGCCGGAAACGATGACCTTCTTACCCTCGAAGGAGGTGTTTGCAAGGTGGCTGAGTGCCTCTGATGCGTAGTAGCACAGACCGTAGCCGGTAGCCTGGGTACGAGCCAGGGAGCCGCCGAAGGTCAGGCCCTTGCCGGTGATGACGCCACCCTCGAAGCGGTCGACGATCTTCTTGTACTGGCCGAACATGTAAGCAACTTCGCGTGCGCCGACGCCGATGTCGCCTGCGGGAGTGTCGGTGAACTGGCCGATGTGACGGTACAGCTCGGTCATGAAGCTCTGGCAGAAACGCATAACTTCTGCATCGGACTTGCCCTTCGGGTCAAAGTCGGAGCCGCCCTTGCCGCCGCCCATGGGCAGAGTGGTCAGGGAGTTCTTGAGGATCTGCTCGAAGCCGAGGAACTTTATAACGGAGAGGTTGACGGAGGGATGGAAGCGCAGGCCGCCCTTGTAAGGTCCGATAGCGGAGTTGAACTGGACGCGGTAGCCGCGGTTGACCTGGACCTTGCCGTTATCGTCAACCCAGGGAACGCGGAAGGTGATGACGCGCTCGGGCTCTACAAAGCGCTCGATGAGGCTTGCCTTCTCCCACTCGGGGTGCTTGTCAACGACGAGCTGGAGGCTCTCAAATACTTCACGAACTGCCTGAAGGAATTCGGGCTGGTCGGGATCGCGCTTTTCGACGGAGTCATAGACTCTCTTAAGATACTCGTTTGTAATCATTGCTTTTTTCTCTCCTATTGAAAAAATTGAAAACTAATCATTCTGAGGAAACACGTTCCCCACTTTTCAAATTCTATTCCTTGTGAGCGAAAGATACAATTGTGAGATGTTATAAAAATGCAGTATTAAAAACCGTCATATTGCACCAAAAAAGAAGCGGAATGAAAGTAAATGAGCCAATTATGCAACGCAATTGCACATGAACAGCAACAATATTGATATCTAATTAACACAGTGCGCCGTTAGCCTTTTTAATAACGAAAATGAAAATACTTGACAAGTTATGCAAAAGCGAGTATTATCTAAAATGGATAATGCAATTGCATAAAATATCTTGTTTGGAGAGATGCACTTGGATATGAGATACAAATACAGCGCGTATTGCGCGCAGTGTCGCCTGATGTTTGAAAACGGAGAGGAGATGTTCTCGTGGGAGGGCGAATATGTTTGCTCCGACTGCTTTGACGCGCTGTTTTCGGAGCTTGACCGATATGAAAGGGCAGGCCTTGTCGGCAGCAGGGTAATAAATTACCGGCGCCCTTACGGAACGCCGGTAAGCTGAAACACTATTAAGCTATTAAACTATGATGAAGAACTTTGCGAGGAACAGTGCCGAAAGCACATAGGTCAGGATCGAGACCTCCTTTGCCTTGCCGGTGAACGCGGCAACGACGGAGTAGGAGATCAGCGCCATGCCGATGCCGTGGCCGATCGAGCCGGTGATGGGCATGAAGATGAGCATAAGCGCAACGGGGATGACCTGAAGGATATCGTCCCAATCGACGTTCTTGAGGCCGCTGAGCATGAGGATGCCGACATAGATAAGTGCGGCGCTCGTTGCCGGAGCCGGGATGAGAGCTGCGATAGGCGCGATGAACATGCAAAGAAGGAACATGACAGCGGTGGTCAGCGCGGTAAGACCCGTGCGGCCGCCGGCCTCAACGCCGGAGCCGGACTCGATGAAGGTGGTGACGGTGGAGGTGCCGGTGCATGCGCCTGCTACGGTGCCGACGGCGTCTGCCAGCAGAGCTTCCTTCATCTTGGGCATCTTGCCGTCCTTATCGAGCATGTTTGCGCGTGCGGCGGTGCCGACGAGGGTGCCGATGGTGTCGAACATGTCGATCATGCAGAAGGTGATGATAAGGGCAACGGCGGTGAACCAGCCGATGCTTATGAAGGTCTTGAAATCAAACTTGAAGAAGGTGGTGTCGAGCATATCGCCGAGAGGGGGAACGAAGGATGCGGTGGCCAGGGACTCAAACGGATTGGTGTCCAGGAAAATGAAGCTGCCGCCCCAGTAAACGATGCAGGAGATGAGCATGCCGAGAATGACGGATGCCTTGACCTTGTGGTGGCTGAGGATGACGATGGCGAATACGCCGACGAGCATGGTGACAACGTAGAGCACCAGCTGCGGATAAGCGCTGCCGACGGTGTCGCGCGCTACCGACGGGGTGAGGCTTCCGAAGAAGGTGGACAGAACGAAGAACGGGCCGCCCTTTTCGCTGTAAAGGCCGGCGTTCGAGCCGAAGCCGACGTTGAGCAGCATAAGGCCGATGGCCGGGGTGATGCCGATGCGGATGCCGAAGGGAATGGCCTCAACGATCTTTTCGCGGATGGAGAAAAGCGTGAGGATGACGAAGAAAACGCCCTCGACAAGGATGATGCACATTGCGGCGGGGAAGGCTTCCTCGTAGCTCAGGCCGGTGAACGTTGCGATGTTTGCAACGACGACGGCGAAGAAGCTGTTCAGACCCATGCCGGGAGCCATTGCAAAGGGCTTGTTCGCGGCGAAGGCCATAACGAGCATGCCGATCGCGGAGGCTATGCACGTTGCCATGAATACAGCGTTCCACAGCGGAGTGCCGGTCGCGAAGTTGGTCAGCAGGTTGGGGTTGAGGGCAATGATATAAGCCATTGTCATGAAGGTGGTAAGACCGGCGACTATCTCTGTGCGCGCGGTGGTGCCGTTTTCCTTCAGCTTGAAGATCTTTTCCATTTTGCGCTCCTTTTTGTCTTTCAGAACAAAATTTTGGGGCCGAGGCAGCAAAGTGCCGCTCAGTCCCGAAAAACAACAGATAAAACTATATCCGCCAACCGACCAAAAGTCAATTCGCGGATATTGAGAAAAAGACGTGTAAATTTTCTGTTAATTTGTGCGCATTAGGTAAGAGACAGCAGCTCAAGCGTGCGAGCATCCGCCGTGCCGTCGTAGAATTTCGAGAGAACGGCGTCGAACACGGGATCGTCCGACACCTGCGCAAACAGCGTCATGCACGATCTGAGCTTGAGATCATCCGGGTAGCCCATGACGGCAGTTGCGTCGGAGCAGTCGAGGGTGAGGAGCGCATTTGATATCTCGATCAGGCGCGCGCCGAGCACGGGGTGGGCGATGTACTGCCGCGCTTCTTCGATGTCCTTTATCGCGTAAAGCTGAGCCGTGTAGCTCATGCCGAGGCCGGCGATCTGCGGAAAGATGTACCACATCCAGTGGCTGCGCTTGCGCCCCGAGCGTATCTCGCGCAGCGCGGTGTCGTAAGAGTGCTCCTGAGCTATAAGAAAACGGTCAAGTGAGTTGTTCATGGTTTCACCTCATGGGGCTATTCTGCTGATTTTGCGGTGTTGATGGAAGCTACGAGAATGCGCTTGATCTCCAAACAGTCTTGCAGAAGAGAAGCGCTGAGTTCGCCGTTAATGTATTCGGACATTTGCAGGAGCCTGAGCCAATACTCGGTCTCGGCCGTCTCCTTTAAAGCAATGTGGAGTTTTGAAATAAAGTCTGCACGGCTGTGCCCGTAGTTAGCTTCGTTTATGTTAGCGCCGATGCTTGTTCCGGAGCGAACGATCTGTTTTGATATAACGCTCTCTTTCTTCGATTGAACGAGGTATTGATTAAGCTTTATTATCCTCGCAGCAAAGGCGATCGACTTATCTATAAGAATGTTGTCTTTCACAGGCATCACCATGTTAGATTATATCAGAAACGCCGAATAATTGCAATTATTCATTATTCATCAGCAAAGCGACTTCATTATTCACTATTCATTACAAAAATCCTGAAATGAATGATTAATAATTAATGATGAAGAATGAATAGTACAAAATTAAAAATCCCATTGACATTCGTCAACAGGATTTTTGATTTTGGTGGGGGATGGTGGATTCGAACCACCGAAGGCATTGCCAGCAGATTTACAGTCTGTCCCCTTTGGCCACTCGGGAAATCCCCCAAATACAATATGCAAATTTAAATACAGGTGGAGCTGGTGGACGGACTCGAACCCCCGACCTGCTGATTACAAATCAGCTGCTCTACCAACTGAGCTACACCAGCACGATACCGGCTCAAATATAATAGCAAACAGTGCAGGGTTTGTCAACAAAAATTTTAATTATTTTATTCTTTGCGATATCAGGGAGGAAACGAATGAAAATAAGCGAACTTTCCGCGGAATACCGCGACAGCGCAATGCTGTGCCGGGGCAGAATAAAAGAGCTGAACCTTAAGCTCGAGTGCGAGCCGATGTGCGAGATCGACAGGCTTCGCCTGCGCCGCCGGATCGCCATACTCACAAGCATGATGCGCGATACGATAGCCGTTTCGCGCTACCTTGAAAATTACTACGGAGATGATATGAATGCAGGAAAGAAAACTCAATATGTTTGCTAAGCAGGAGGAATACATGGCTCTGCGCCAGTACATAAAGCTCGTGTCCGATGCGTCCGGCGGCGCTGCCGGCGCACTTCGCCGCGCGATAAACTCGGAGCTTACAAAGCGCCAGAGGCAGCTGATCGGCATGTACTATATCGAGCAGATGCCCATGCAGGATATAGCCGACGAGCTGGGGCTTCACATATCAAGCGTCAGCCGCACGATAAAGCGCGGCCGCGAGCGACTGAAAAGCGCGCTGAGCTACGGCGGAAGGAATCTTCTGGCGTCGTTAGAAGATTGTTAACTTTACAGTCGTTTAATGTCGTGATAAAATGGCGGCATGAAAAATACAAAGAGAAAAACAAAAAAACGCGGTGGGATAAGACCGGTTTTCATAGTGATCCTTATAGCGGCGCTGCTTTTGGCCGGGTATGCCTTCGTGCAGTTGCGCCGTCAGGCCGCGCGTGAGGCAGACCCGTACTACGGCATGGTCGAGGTATTCAACGGCGACGATTATGTGTGGATAACTCCCCAGGACGGCGTTGCGCTCAACGATCTTGACAAGAGCGAGTTTATCAACGACGCAAGCGGAAACCTGACCTACACCGGACGCGAATACAAGGCCAGCAGCGGCGTTGACGTTTCGTCGTATCAGGGCGATATCGACTGGCAGCAGGTCTACGACAGCGGCGTGCGCTTTGCCATCGTCCGCGCAGGCGGCATGTACTACGGCAGCGGCGAGCTGTATACCGACGACAACTTCATTAAAAATATCGAAGGCGCAAAGGCGGCCGGACTTCGTGTGGGCGCGTATTTCTTCTCGCAGGCGATAAGCGAGGACGAGGCCGAAGCCGAGGCGAAATTCGTGCTCGACCTGCTCGGCGACCGTAAGCTCGATCTGCCGGTGTTCTTCGACTGGGAACGCATATCGGGCGACACCGCGCGCACGGACGGGCTGGATAACGAAACGCTCACGGCCTGCGCCGTTAAGTTCTGCCAAACGATAGAGTCGGCAGGCTTCGACGCCGGCGTGTACATATATAATGATACCGGCTACTACGGCTATGACCTTGCGCAGCTTGAGGACTACACCTTCTGGTGCGTCGGCATAAGCACCTATCCGTGCTTTTACTATGCCCATGAGTTCTGGCAGTACAGCTTCAAGGGCACGGTCCCCGGCATAAACGCCGACTGCGACCTGAACATGATGTTTGAAAAATAAGAGGAAACCGCAGACCGGATATCCGGCCTGCGGTTTTTGCGACAAAGCGCAGTTATTCGCTTTAAAAAATTTTAAAGCGAATAACTGACATGGTTAAAGCGAATAACTCAAAGATAAAAAAGAAACAGCAGCCTTCATCAATGATGAAAGCTGCTGCTTTTGGCACGCCGTAAGGGATTCGAACCTTTGCGGTGGAGCAAAAAAGCATTGATAATGCTGTACTTTTGCGGTGTTGTCGTAAATTTTGACGTAAACTATCAATCTTGCTTGGGTAAATTGTCGTAAAAATCGCGCATTGCATTTTCTGCGTGGCCTATGTCCTGTGCAGACAAATGCGTGTAAATTTTACGCATCGTCGCATAGTCTGACCAGCCGCCTATTTGCATTGCGGCCTGTTCGCTCATGCGAACATGGTATGCCAACGAAGCAAACGAATGGCGCAAGCCGTGAACGCCAAGCTTCGGCAAGCCGTTAGCAGCGCAAATATCATTGACCCAATCATATACTGTGGAAATGTAGCATGTTACGATCTTGCCGTGCTTATTTTTAACAGCCGTCAAAGCGTCATAAAGCTCCGGTATCATAATAGGTATTGTTCGTGTCGATGTGGCGTTCTTGTTGGACGGCTTCTCAACAAGTGTCCAATTTTCTCCTGGGACTACTGCACCCGACACTTTTATAGTGCGCTTATCCAAATCAACATTTGACCAATCAAGCGCGGCGATCTCTGAGCGCCTGAGCGAATGCAAGCCGAGTAGTGCGGCTATCTCGACAGGCGTTCCCTTGACGACTGCGATAAAGACATGTATCTGCTCCGGGGTAAGAAAAACGGGGTCTTTAGGCACAATTTGCGGCAGGGTAAGTCTGGGCAACTCCACACCGGCGGATTTAATGGCCGGTGACACAAGCCCCCATGCGTTCTTAAGCGTCTTAGGGGCGCACACGAGCGCTTCTGCGTTAATCACCGCTTGCCAGTCCTTTATATCGGACAGCGGCTTTGCCATTACGGCCTTAAAGCGGTTTTTCTTCACAGAGCCATAACCGGCAAGAGTTGACGGAGACAGAACGTTCCGGCGATTTTCAATGTAGTTATCTATTGCCTCGGCAAGTGTCAAATCCGTTTTCTTTTGGGTCTTAACAAACCCTGCTCTTATAGCAATCGCCTTGGCTTTGGCTTCGGCTTCGGTGTCTTCAATGACGGTCACGCCCTCGCGGCGTAGGTCAACATACCATCTCTGCCCACGCTTGCGCGGCGTGGGTATTTTTATCTCATCTTTCTTCTTGCGCTCGCGGGCAAGGCGCTCACCGCAATAGCCGCAGAACGTAAAATGCAGCTCATCGGGCAATTCGGCTTTGCAATTTCGGCACTTCATTATTCGCTTTCCCCCTTTGGATATTCGCCATAATAAAATTTAAAGCGAATAACGCCCACGGTTAATCCCGTGGGCTTTTTACGTTTTTGATAATCATCTTAGCTGCGTATGCCATTAGCGCGATTGCCGCGATAACCACGACAGCCAGCAGGACGGCAAGCGCAGACATTCCGGCAGACTGAAACAAACCGACTCGCGTCATGCGAATGTCTAAAAAGATATAACCTATCGTTGCACACAGCAGCAGAGCGCAAACGCCGATCAGGCCAAATATCAGCGGCTTATACACAGCACCGAGAGCCTTATAATGCTCGACGGTGCTTTTTAATATGCCGTTTTCATGCTCAAGCTCGTAAATTTGCTGCTGTTGTTCGCCTGTCAGCACTTCCGGCACGCGCAAGCCCATCAGCTCATCGAGCGACAGACCGAGTGCCTTACAGGTTGCGGCGGAGTAAAACAAAAGCGGCTGCTTTGTTGTTCCGGCGTTTACGGAGCAAATGCTGTTATAAGGAACGCCGCTTATCCTTGCCAGCTCTGCCAGCGTAAGACTGCTTGAAGCTCTCGCTTTTCGCAGTGCCTCAGGGTACTCGTCAAAGTAAGATTGCATGTCCTCCATTTTTGACACATTGCATCTCCCCTATTAAAATTTTTTGAAATACACGAGAAATTATTGAAATACACGATGAATTCGGCGAAAACACGAAAATTTCGGATAATTCCCGAAATCGATTTCGGTTGTTTCTTTTAGGTTTCGGTTATTTCTGTATAGACATTTGCCAAGACAGGCGCTACGCTATAAGTACAGCAAGCAATATTTTACAAACGCTGTGTGAAAAAATGTCCTGCCCTGTTGGCGCGGCGGCAGGACTGATTAAATTAAAGAGGTGCAGCAATGAGAAACAACACGAAAAAAACTACGCCCGAACCCCTAAGGGCTAAGTGGCTTGCGAGAAGCAAAACCATTATAATAATAACCGAGGCAAGCGACGAGCGCATACAGGAGCTTCTGAGGCTGTTTGACGATGGTCACAGACTGCCGGGGTCATAACCATAGCACAACGGCATAACACACCCAAAGCAATATAAAATATACGATATAAGCAACAGCTGAGAGCAGGATGCGTTTTATAGAAGCTAAAAGAAGTTTAGAGATACGCCAAAATTCTAATTCATCTCTGTTGTTATGACCAACTTCAAACCGGGGGAAATATTTCTTCATAACGAGCCGGTGAATGAGAAACGCAAAAATTGCATAAATCAGCAGCAGAGCTATCGTAAGTGGTATTTTGCTTTGAGCACAATTTAAAGCAAAAACAGATAAGGGGTAGAGTATAAGAACAGACGGGGCTATGCCGGACGAACAAGTACGTTCGCTCATACGCATGTATTCTGACGATATTGTTATGTATGAAGCATCGATATCGTCGTTTCCCCTCGGAAGATCGCCGATAATTGGCGGTTGCAGTCCATATAGAATAGCACCATAAACAGCTCCAAGTATTGCAAAGAGAATAAAACTTAACGCAAGCGACATGACATTCTCCATAATAAGTCTTGCATTTTATATGCAAATGCGTTATTATCTAAATAAGATAAATAACAATTCAAATATATCCTATTAAGATATACGAATAAGCATATCTTAACTGCTTATACATATAATAGCACTATTGCGCCAAAAAAGATATAAATATTTACATTTTTAGCAGTTTGTCTGAAATTGGAGACGGAAACTGCACAGTTTGCACAAAGTAAATCAGCCAAAGCACTTTTCGCAAACGGTAAAGCCTTTGTCTATAGCTTCACTGTAGGTCATGACATCATAGTATTTCATGCCGCTGCAATCATTGTAACGATGTATTTTGCCGCCGCTTTGACTGACATACACAGTTCTATTGTCGCCGGGCACAGTTTCGGCGCTGTCCTTGGCACAAGCGCAAAGCGAAAACACCATGCACAAAGCAAGCAGCAAACAAATAAGACGTTTTTTCATAAAATCAACTCCCTAAACAAATACATGAGAGAGAGGAATAAAAATGTTAACTGATGAACAAATGAGGGTACTGTGCGAGATGCTTGGGTACTTCCCGGCATTTGCGGAAGAAAAAGAAGCTTTCAACCGCCTCACTGCGGATGCGACAAAAAAGCAAGCAGGCTTACTTGAGCACGTTAAAACCCGGTTCAAGGATTTAGCCGGAGACCCGGAGCGCAGAGCAATTGAAACCAAACTGACGGCCTACATATGCGTAATGGAGGAAAAGCAATTAATACATTGGAAAGGCTTTTTGGAAGGCTATGAAGCTGCGGAAAAGAGGTGCAAAGATGCTGAGCGCTGACGAATTGGCAATGTACCGCTATGAGCTGGATCATAACTTTCCCATGTTCAGCGAGTGGGAAAAGGAAAAGCTCATGGATCTTGCGGAGCACGGCACCGGCAGCCTGATCAGGGCTCTGACTTGTCTTGCCGAAGCATATCAGCGGAGTGAAGAAGGTGCTGGCGACGCTCAGGAGGAAGTTTGCTAAGCGCAGAGGCAAAAGCAAGCAGCTCATTATAGGTCATGCCCTGCCCACCGTCTTTAAGCATTTTTAAAATAATATTAGTGTCATGCAATGACAGTCCGTTTGTGCTTTCAAGCACGCCGTCATAAGCTGACCACATAGCATCGTTTTTATCGAGCTCTTCATCCGTCGGGATGGAGGGCTCTTTTTTTATGCTTTCATCAGGGAGTAAATCTTCAACCGTTACGCCCAAATACTCGGCGATTAAGGGTAGTTTACTTTTTCGCGGTGAAGTCCTGCCGGTGTTCCATTGGCTGTATACACCGTTTGATACGCCTAAATAAGCACACAATCCGGCACCGTTTTTCCCTTGCTTGGCTAAATAGTAATTGATTTTATCTATTGTGTTCATTTTATACACCGAAGTTTGTGCAATATGCCAAACTAAAATTTCTAAGATTTCTATTGACTAACTTAGAAAACTTAGTTATAATAATGCACATAGGGCACAAGAAACTAAGTCCTCTAATATAGCGGACTTGAAAAATATGAAGTAATAAGGTCAAGTTCATATTAGCATGGTTTCTAAGCTCTGTCAAGAAACTTAGTTAAATTAGTGCTTCGATTTCATTCTAATACAATGTAAATGAAATCGAAATGTCAAGCAAATAATGCTTGACATTATGAGGAGGTGAAAAAATGAACACAGAGATACTTTACCGCAAGGCAAAAGAACAGAAGTATTCAATAGCGGCGCTTGAGCGAGCAGCCGGCATCAGCAACGGCTCAATAGGTAAGTGGAGAGACGGCAAGTGCGAGCCTATGAGCAAGACCATAAAAGCTGTGGCGGGAGTGCTGGGTTGCACCGTGGATGAGCTGCTGAAAGGCTAATGCCACAGCCAAGCGATACTTATGATGCTGAACATATGAAGCAGAAGAAAAAAGCCGGTGACGATGGTCGAAGCTATAGTAGAAATTCCGAGTCTGTTAAAGATTAAGTCGTCATCCAGTAACTTTTCAACTTCCTGCTTGTACCCGCATCGTTTAAGTATGGCACCGGCTATCGATATTGCAATGCAAAAGTACACCGAAAGCAGACCGTTGAATATGAACCAAACGAAACCGTAAGCGATCAAGGAGCCGAGTAGGCCTACAGGTTCACCGGTTCGACCGTTGGTAACATAACGGAACTCAACACCCGGGAGAAGCGAGGTCATCGAGGCTATATATGCAACGGTAATGCCGATACATGCGGCAAGGACAAGAGCAATCACTATTTTACATCTACGCATGAAATCAACTCCTTTAAGATGAGAATGCCGCGAATAAACTGTACATTTGTAAAAAATATTTGAAAGGGGGGAGAACAAGTGAAGAACCGCAGAGCGTTCAGGATACTGGTGTTCCTGTTAACGCAAATCGCAGCAATTCTCGCATCGGTTGTTACAGTAATCCTTGTAACCAAAGGATAATCAACGAACCGCCAAAACCCGAGAGCAAACCACCGACAATGCCGTAGGAAGCAATGTGGTAATCATGTACTCTCGCAGCTTTTTCCCTACGGAGCATGGTAGCGTGGTCGCTTAAAGCGTGCTTTCCGGCTTTAGTAATGCGGTAGCTCGAGCCCGAAAAGCTGATGAAAGACAGCTCGTCACACAGTTCGTGCAGTTCTGCATCAACTGAGAGGCATTGCTTGGCGGGAAAAGCGTCAAACAGCTCTTTAGGGCTGGCAGATGTTACGGGCTGTAAGTGAGCAAGGATTTTGTACTGGATGTCATTAAGCATGAGCTTACCCCCTTTTTATAGGAGGGTATCACGAAATGTAAGCAATTGCAACAGAAAGGAGCTGATAAAATGCCGGAAATGTGGACGGGAGACCTTATAGGCCGCATGCACAACGCAAAGGTAACAAAGGTAGATATCGCCAATGAGTTGGGCGTGCACAAAAGCTATATTTCCATGATACTCAACGGCCAGCGCAAGCCCAGGAACGCCGAGGCGAAGCTTAACGCGGCGTTTGATGCGATCATGGCACGAAGAAACGAAGGGGGCAAATAAAATGCCGAGAACGCGATTTGGCAAAATCGACAGAGACCCGCTTAAGGAGCTCGTGCTCGGTAGAAAAGGCGCGTTGCAGCTGAGTGAGGTCAAGCTTGCCGCCAGAATGGGCATAAGCGTAGGGCGTTACCGCTCAATGATGGGCGGAACGTCGGACGCGTGGAAGATCGGAGAGGTCAAGGCGCTGTCAAGGGCGCTGGATATCCCGATAGACGAGCTGAGGGCACTTGTGGGTAAGTGCTGAAAGGGGAAAGGGTAATGATACTGTTTTGGTTCTGCGTGGCCGTCATGGGCATCGTCTTTACGATAGGCGGCATTGTATCGGCGCTTGTTTGGTTTGCCGATACTGCGGAGGCCGAGTGCGCTAAGAGGCGCGAGAGATACACATTTAAATAACAAAAAGGAGAACGGCAAATGAGCCTTTATTGGGTAGATAACGCGATCTACAATCTCTACGACGAGTTTGTAGACCCTGAGACGGGGGAGCTTACAGACCCCGAAGCGTTCGCGGCAAGGTATGCGGAGCTTAGTATAAGCCGCGAGGAGATCATTGAAAACACGCTGCTGCTTTACAAAAACTGCGTAAGCGACGCGGCAGCGATTGCGGAGGAAAACAAGGTGCTCAAGGCACGGCAGGCCGCGCTTGAGAAACGTGCGGACAGGCTCAAGGCCGACGCTTCCGACGCGCTGGGCGGTGAGAAGTTCCAGACCGCGAAGGTCGCGGTGTCGTGGCGCAAGAGCACGGCTGCCGAGGTCGATGAGAGCCTGTGCCCGGAGGAATACATCACGACAAAGGTAACGACCGCGCCGGACAAAAAAGCCATTACAGCGGCGCTCAAAGCCGGTCAGGAGATACCCGGCTGTAAGCTGGTCGAGCGCATGAACATGTCGGTAAAGTAGGTGCGGTATGGAAGAAATCAAAAGAGATACGGCGCTGAACATCTACCAGCGCATGGCTGCGATAACCGCCGATCTGAACACCGTCGGTAAAAACCTGCATGTTGATACCGGCAAGGGCAAGGGCTACAAGGCAGTGTCCGAACGCGACATTATAGATAATGTAAAGCCGCTTGAAGCTAAATACGGCGTTTACAGTTACCCCGCGTCGCGCACCGTCCTTGAAAGCGAACAGCTTGAAAGCGAAACCAACTACAACGGCATTCCCGGCAAAAAGACGACGTTTTTTGAACGCATTGAGACGGTTTACCGCTTCGTAAATATTGATAACCCGGACGAATACATTGAAACAACCACTTTTGCGGAAGGCATCGACGCGCAGGACAAAGGCAGCGGCAAGGCCATGACCTACGCCGATAAATATGCGCTGATGAAGATGTACAAGATCAGCACCGGCGACGACCCCGACGCAGACCCAAGCAACGATGAATATTACCGCAAGCCCACTGACCGCAAGCCGCCTGTCGAGCAGCCTGCAAAGCCGAAAGAGGATTTAGTTTGCCGCTGCGAAAAGTGCAATCATCCGCTGACTATCTATTTCGGCGCTGACGGCAAGCCCATTTCCCTTCGAAAGTGGAGCGAGGGCACGAAAAAGAAATTCGGCAAGGTGCTTTGCGATAAATGCGTAGAGGCTGAGAAAAATGCAGATCAGTAAAGCGGAGCTTACGCCGGATGGAATAATCCTCACGGTTTCCCGAGATGAGGCGCGGCGCTTCTGCTACAGCTTCAAGCCGGGCGAGTACGATATCAAGAAAACGTGCAAAAAGCGCAGTCTGGATGCTAACGCCTATGCATGGAAGCTGATAAACGACATATCGCTTGCAACGCGGATAAGCCCAGAAGAAGTTTACCGAAATGCGCTGCTGGATATCCCGACGCTGTATTACATAGCGCTGATACCCGACGAATACACCGATGCGGCCATGACCGGCTGGCAGAAAGGGCACATCGGCCGCAAGGCGGAAAAAGAACCGGCATACACGGGTTATTCAAATGTGTTTTTCCACATGGGCAGCTCAGACTTCGACACACGGCAGATGTCAATGCTTATCGACAACCTGATACAGGATTGCCGGGCACTGGACATTGAGACAAGGCCGCAGGACGAGATCGAGGCGCTTTTGGAGGCGTGGGATGGCAGATAGCATCATGCAGAGCCGCCGGGAATGCTACATCACCGGCGACACACAGGGTCTAAACCGGCACCATGTATACGGCGGAGGACGCAGGCAAGCCGCCGACAAATGGGGCTGCTGGGTATGGCTGCGCTGGGACTGGCACACCGGCGCAGAATACAGCGTACACCGAAACCGCGATTTTGATTTGCGCTTAAAACGTGAGTGCCAGGAACGATTTGAAGAACTATACGGACACGAAAAGTTCATGGAAGTGTTCGGCAAATCATGGATTTGAAAGGAGAAACAATGCTTAATCAGATAACCATCATGGGAAGACTGACAAGAACGCCCGAAACGCGATACACGCGGACTAACATCCCGGTTGCGTCATTCACGGTCGCCTGTCAGCGCGACTATGCCGGAAGCGAGGGCGGCAAGCCCAAGACGGATTTCATAAACTGCGAGGCATGGCGCTCAACGGCTGACTTCGTCGGCAAATACTTCGAGACCGGCAGCATGATAGTTGTGCAGGGCAGGCTTGCAATGGACGAATGGCAGGACAACGACGGCAAGCGAAGAGTTACCGCAAAGGTCGTTGCAGAGCATGTCTATTTCGGTGAGAGCCGCCGCGCTGCATCCGTACCCTCGCCCGATATATCCGCAGCAGATTTTGAAGAGCTGCCGGACGATGGAGACCTTCCATTTTAGGGTGAGCTATGGCCGAGATAACTTATATCAAGGTCTTTGTTGATTATCTCGATGCGATAGAGCCGCTCGGTGACGCTGAGAGGGGGAGACTTTTCACTTCCTTGTTAACCTATGCAAGGTCGGGCGAAGTTCCGCAGCTCAACGGGAACGAACGATTCTTATTCCCCATGATGAGGGCGCAGATTGATAGAGATGTTTTATCAAAGGATGAGTTGTCTCAAAAGCGGCGTGATGCAGCAAGTGCAAGCAAAAGGAGCACTTGCGAACAAAAAGAGCATTTGCAAGCAAATGCAGCAAGTGCAAGCAAATGCCCACAAGACAAAGACAATAAGACAATCGACAAAGACAATAAGACAATCGACAAAGACAAAGACAAAAGCGCGCGTGCGCGCGATGCTGACGCATTCGCCGCTTTCGCGGCCGGTGATGGCGATTTATTGGCCGTTTTGAAAGACTTCGAGAAAATGCGCCGGAGCATCAGAAAGCCCATGACTGACAGGGCAAAGCAGCTTTTAGTGACAAAGCTTAAAAACGAATTTCCGCCGGAGCAGTGGAAATCGGTGCTTGAACAAAGCATCGTTAAATGCTGGCAGGATGTCTATCCGCTGAAAGAACGCGAACAGCAGCGACTAGGCGTTGAGCAGCACAGGGAGAATGTCAGCAGCGACGAGCTTGAAAACTTAAAAGCGATCTACGCAAAAGTGAAAGGGGAACAACCATGACAGACAACAAACACGGCTACAAAGCCTATGAGCCCGGCCTTGTGTGCAGGGGGTATCAGTACGAAGAAGGCAAAACCTACAAGAAAAACGGGCACGGCGTATGCGTCGGCGGGGTTACGCACTACTGCGTTAATCCGTTTGATGTGCTGGACCATTACCCGCTGGTGCGCGAAGATGGCAAGTTCAGCGAATTTACGACCGTAGAAGCTATCGACGAGCCTGTTACCGATGATGGGCGAAAATTCGCCACAAGCACTATCAAAATCGGCGTAAAGCTTGGTTTTGCCGGTTTCGTCAAAGCCTGTATAGATTTCGTATACGAGAAAACGATAAAAAATATGCCGAGTGATAAGGTCGAAACAGGCTACTCCGCGCAGATAGGCAGCTCAGGCAACAACGCGAAGATAGGCAGCTCAGGCAACAACGCGAAGATAGGCAGCTCAGGCTACTCCGCGAAGATAGGCAGCTCAGGCTACTCCGCGAAGATAGGCAGCTCAGGCAACTCCGCGCAGATAGGCAGCTCAGGCAACTTCGCGAAGATAGGCAGCTCAGGCGACTCCGCGAAGATAGGCAGCTCAGGCGACTCCGCGAAGATCGATATTTCGGGCAACGCCAGCGTAGGCGCTGCTATAGGCATCAACAGCATTATAAAAGGAGCAGTCGGCAACTGGATAACACTTGCGGAGTGGGCATATGACAGCGATAAACAGCGCTGTGCCCCTGTTTGCGTTAAATCAGCACAGATCGACGGCCAAATAATAAAGGCTGATACATGGTATAAGCTTACGGACGGCGAATTTGTCGAGGTAGCCGATGAATAAGTACACGATCATCATAGCGCAGGTGTGCGCGATTCTGCTGGCACTGATAGTCATGGTACTGCTTGCCCTTGACAAAGGGGGCAACAAGGCCGATGCGGACGGTGTGCCGCCCGAGGTTAATACGCACGGCCTGTGCGTAGTGGAAGTGGCAGAGCCTGAGTACGAGATGTACTTTACCGAGGCCGACGTGATAGCCCTTGCGCAGATGCTATACGGCGAAGCAAGGGGCTGCACCCTGTTAAATCAGCAGCAGTGCGTATGGTGTGTGCTTAACCGCGTGGACGATGCGCGTTTTCCTGACAGCATAATCGGGGTATTGAAACAACCGCACCAGTTCTACGGATACTCGGACAGTTTCCCAGTTTGGGATGAGCTGTATGCCGTTGCAGAAGATGTACTCACGCGATGGAGCATGGAAAAGCAGGGCGCGGATGTGGCAAGGGAGCTTGACGGTACATATCTGTGGTTCACCGGCGACGGGGAGACAAATCACTTTAGGGAGGGCTATTAAATGTCCAACAAAAAGATACTTGATGTGACGTGTGGAACTCGCACGATGTGGTTTAACAAAAATCATCCTAATGCGATTTATTGCGATAAACGGGATGAAGCATTAACGGGGATATGGAAAAGCACAAACGGGCTTAGTGAAAGAACGTGCTATGTACATCCTGATATTCAGTGCGATTTTACTTGCCTACCCTTCGACGATAACAGTTTCTCACTTGTAGTTTTTGATCCGCCGCATTTAATACGCGCCGGGAATAATTCGTGGCTGGTTAAAAAGTACGGCAAGCTCGATCAAGGTTGGGAACAGACAATTCAAGAAGGTTTCATGGAGTGTATGCGTGTATTAAAACCCGATGGCGTACTGATATTCAAGTGGTCTGAAACACAGATCCCCGCGGATAAACTATGGCGAGTAATCGGGCGAAAACCGCTGTTCGGGCATCACAGCGGCAAAAAGTCCAAAACCTTTTGGGGCTGCTTTATGAAGGGAGTTACGTAAATGACTGATACTGACCTTTTAATTCAAAACCTAAGGCGTGAAAACGAAGCGCTGAGAGCGGAGCTTGAATGGACGGGCAAAGAGATCATGCGTTTACGAAACCAACTTAAAATGCAGTGGATTCCGTGCAGCGAGAAGTTGCCTAAGGAATGGATTGACGATGACAATAACACCTACATCAACTATCTGATTTATATGCCCTATTTCAAAGCAGCAAGTGTCGGGGTATATAACGATGACGAAGAAAGTTGGCTTTTCAGGGGCGTAGAAGTAAAAGTGAGTCACTGGATGCCGCTGCCGGATGCGCCGAAAGGAGTAAACGATGGGAGCCGCGAGTTCTGGATGCAGGAGGTGGAGTGATGGAACGGCTGACGAAACATAGCAAGCAAACATCGCACGAAAACGGTATCTGTTGCACACATTTTTACGGCCCCGAATGCCTCGAAGTTGGCGGGAACTGCGCCATGAATTGCAAGTGGGAAGAAGCGGCGTGGAGCCGCCTCGCCGCCTACGAGGACACGGGGCTGACGCCGGAACAATGTGAAAACGCAAAGGTCATCATCGAATCTGCCTTTAGCGATGACACGTCAAAGGCGGAGCGGATTCGCGAGTTACTAAAGGCCGACAAGGCGGGGCGCGTGGTGGTGCTGCCGTGTAAGGTGGGCGATGTTGTGTACGGATTCCACGTGGAAAAGACCATATTGCCGATGGTGGCAAAATGGATCGAAACGAACACTGACGGATGGTGCATTGCAGTACAATACACGCCAATGGCCCCAAGGTTTTATCGGTTTTCCGATTTTGGCAAGACCGTATTCCTGACCCGCGAGGAAGCGGAGAAAGCATTGGAGGCAAGGAAAGATGGCGACAAAACTGATCTGTGACCGCTGCGGCGCGGAGATAAACCCAAAGAGCTCCGTGATCTACGCAGGAACGCGGCGGTTTAAAATGGAAATAAACGACGACGACTACGAGCTGTGCGTTTCGTGCGCACACAAGCTGCGTGCGTGGCTTAGCGGAAAGGAGAATGACGATGACTAAACCATGCTATGGAAAATGTGACCGCTGTGTGTGGAAATACAACGGCGGCTGTTCGGAATGGAGGATTAGCAATGTCATTAGTTAAGAGAAAAATTTTCATCTGCGATCACTGCGGAGCAATCAAACTGGCTGAACGATATGATTGCAGATTTAGCTATACGCTACCGTATGGATGGGGTGAATTTGGTCGAAACCATCTGTGCCCGAGTTGCTACACAGCGTGGGGAAACCTGAAAAATCAGGCAGAAAGCGAGGGCGACAATGGCTGAATACATAGACAGGAACGCTTTCCTTTGGAATTATTGCAAGTATTGTGGAAAACGCATTGAAGTCGGTGAAAAGTGCTACGGTTTGCCGACGGGAGAAAGCGTTTGTGCAAGTTGTTGCGTTGAAGAAAATGAATTGCGGGAGGAGAATGACAATGGCTGAATACATAGATCGTGAAGCGCTGTTACATGACATCGAGCAATCGGTGGTATACACGGTAAGAGAAAAAATAACGAGCGCAGAAATGCGAGGCGCTCACAAAGTTATCGAGCGCATTAAGTGTGCGCCTGCTGTCGAGCCTATTTATATTCACGAACCGACAAAAAGCGAGTTTAAGCGCATGGCGGTACAGCAGGGCTATGCGCCGGTGGCGCATGGGCGGTGGGATGACATAGTGGGCAAGCGCTTGAATGGGAAAAATAAAAAGGAGGACTGACAAAAATGGGAGCAAGACGAATTTCTAACGCGACGAACGAGAAGATAATTGCGCTTATGTCGATGGGCAAGACAGGCGAACAGGCGGCGTTTGCGGTCGGCGCGAGCGGGAGCTACTGCAACAAACTGTACACTGTGGTAAAGCACATTGCCAATGAGCGGTGGGACGAGTTAATAGAATATTCTCGGTCTGCGACAACCGGCGGGGCGATTGTCTGGGCTTGCGAATACCTCAATACGCAACTGCCGCAAGAAGTCGCGGAGGCTATTGAGGCGGTACGGCATCGCAGAGCAACGCCCAAAGCGGCAGAAGCAGCGCCGCAGCCCAAACCGCCAGCAGAGCCGATTGACAACACGGCGACGGCAATCATCAAACTGCTTGAAAAGCTCGATGAGGCAGTGAACACCATAACCGAAGCTGCTGACGATATATGCCAGACGATAACGACGGCGCGAAAGCTCAACGAGGACTGCATAAACGCAAACTTCGATGTGCTGACGGCTACACTCCGTGACGGCGTTGAAAGCGTTAAAACGACGATAAGAAAGGGACAAAAATGACACGCGGGGAATATATGCGCAAGGCGCGATTGGATGCAGGGTTAAGCATCGTGCGGCTGGTCGAAATATCCGGCATAGCCCAAACCACGATAAGCCTGCTTGAACGCAAATCACTACGCGGCGGCTGGATAGATACAATTTCGTGTCTCACGCAACCAAATTATTTGGGGCGGCAATTATTTTGCCCTACCGCCGACAAGGTGCTTCCTGATACTCCGGAAAACAAACATTCCCGAAAATTTCTCAATGGCAATGTGTGAATACGCATGGACAAGCTTCAACGATAATGCAAAGGTGATTGACATCAATATGCAAAATCAAATCGGACGATTTCACCCAACACAGAAGCCCGTGAAGTTATATGAGTGGATATATAGTTGTTACGCAAAAGAGGGTGACAAGATACTTGATACGCATATGGGCAGCGGCTCAAGCAGGATAGCCGCTTACAATATGGGCTTTGACTATGTGGGATGTGAAATTGATAAGGATTACTTCGAAAAAGAGGAAGAACGCTTCAGAGAACACTCCATGCAGATAAATCTATTTTTAGGAGGATGAAATGCCAAAAAACGTAGGCTGGGAAGCCAAAAGCAACCACGACGGCAGCTACACTGTCTTTGTAAACGGCAAAGGCTATCACTGTGCCAACACATATGAAGTGCTTCGCTTGTTAGAAGACACCGGAGAAAAATCCGAATATCAGGCAAAGCAGATATACCAGCAGGCGCTTGAAACCTACGGCGGGCAATTGCAGACGTTCGTATGCATGGAAGAAATGTCGGAGCTGCAAAAGGAACTTTGCAAGTATGAGCGCGGCGAGGATAATGTTGAACATATTGCGGAGGAAATAGCCGATGTGCGCATTATGCTCGACCAAATGGTTATAATGCACGATTGCGAAACGCTTGTAGAAGCCTATAAATCTGCAAAACTGGCTCGACTGAAAGAAAGATTGGACAGCGTCGTTCCGTGTAGCGCAGATGGCATTGATTATGTTATTCCGAAAGAAATATACGATAATCTTGCAGAAGAAACCGCAAAAATATGTGACAAACTACAGAAACGTTAGTCGAAAGGATGGTAAATATGAATTTTGAAAGAGCAAACGAGGTGTGTTGTGCACCTATGCCAGCCGTTGCGTCCACAGATACTATAAAAAATATTACGGGTACTAATTACAAGGCGGTATGCGAAATTAACGTTGTGTTAAGTGCTATAGAAGCACAAACATTTGGCATAAACACGGCCGAACCCGATACGCTGGGAGAAGATACGCTTGAAGCTGCGCTTATAGGTACAAATAAAATTTTGGATAACATAATGGTTCGATTACACCAGTTTGCCGATCGTATGGGAGTACAGATATGAAAAGATTACTATATATAATACGCCTATGGCTGTTAGATGTTCTCGGCGGTGTGCCAAAACCGCATTATGATTATTTGCACGGCCTACTGCGTAGCGAACGCAAAGACTTCGATGCACTGTGCCACGATTACAATGAAGAAATAGAAGATTACCGCGTAGCAATCCGTGAAATCTGCCGCCGGAGCGATAACACCTATTACGACTGGTGCTGCGATCAGTGCGATTGCGACTGCGATAAGCGTAACGGCTGGTGCGCTGCTTTTGCACCCAAAGAATTTACAAAAAGATGACTAACGACTGTAAAGGCTGCACAGCGCGCCGCATAGGCTGCCACGCCAATTGCAGCAGCTATCAGGCGTTTTGCGCGGAGAACGATAAACGCAAGGCGGCGGCGCGGAATGAATATCCGGCAAGGGAGCTGCTGGTGACTGGCTACATAAAACGCGCAAGGGCGGTAAAGACATTTACAACTAAAAAATGTTGGAGGTATCGCGGAACATGATAATTCAAAGTCAGTGCGAAATGATGTTAAATCACATGCGCAAACACGGCAGCATAACAAGCCGCGAGGCCATGTATGACTACGGCATAGGCAGGGCATCCGGGCGCGTGTTTGATCTTCGCAAGCGCGGCTATGACGTTGAAACAACGATGGAGACCGGACTTAACCGTTACGGCATCCCGACACGGTACGCGAGGTATACGCTGCATGAGGGGCGCTGACGGATATTATGACAGCCGGGCAAAATGCCCGTTTTGGTCAAAAGGCTCGGCGCGTGAGAACAAGATCTTTTGTGAAGGCCCATGCGGTGACGCAAGATTGCAGCTGTGGTTTAAAGGCGACGAGCAGAAACGCCGGGTGTATGTGTCCAAATACTGCTGCACACAGTACGCACAATGCCCGGTCTACAAGATCACATTAGCGGAAAAATACTAAAGGGTAGCGCATTAAGCGTTACCCTTGATTTTTTATGTGCAGCAAAAAAGTGCGCAAGGTGGGGCTGATTAATGCAACGCCACCTACATTATTATAAAGGCATGAGCAAATGGGATGATATCAAAACTGAATATATTACTACCGACATAGGCACAAGGCCGCTTGCCGAGAAACACAACGTTTCGTACAGTACATTGCGAAAACGCGCCGAACGAGAAAAATGGGCGCAGAAGCGGACGCAGTATAGCGCGGCCAAGGGCGCAGACCGTATCAAAGCACAGCTGGAAATTGATTATCAGGAATACAAAAGCCTATTAGAAGCTGCTGGGCTGCTGTCAAGCAAGCTATGCAGCGCTGTAGCACAGTTAACGGATGCGGATATTATCAAGGATAAACGCGGCCTGAAAAGCCTTACAGGCGCAATGAAAGACCTTGCGGAAATCCAGGGTGTTAAATCCGATGCCGATAAACGCGAGCAGGAAGCGCGCATTAAAAACCTTGAACGCCAGGCAGCAGGAGAAGCACAGCCTGAGCCGGTGCGCGTTATCATTGCCGGTGCCGATGATTTCTGCGGTAAATAACCATGCCTGAATACAAAATCGACTACCTAAGCCCTACACAACAGGAATTTTTAAAGGATAGGGCGCATGTTGTGTTTTTCGGCGGCGCACGCGGCGGCGGCAAAAGCTTCGTCGTGCGCGTCTCGGCGGTGCTGTACTGCTTCAAGTTTCCGGGGATAACATGCATGATCGTGCGTAAAACATACCCGGAATTGCAGGAAAACCACATAGTACCTCTGACACGCGATCTGCATTGCTATGATGCTGATAAATCACAGCGCATGGCAAGCTATAACGATCAGAAGAAGGTCATTACATTCCCGAACGGCAGCAGAATATTATTTAGGTACTGCGATACCGACAAGGATGCTGAACGCTTTCAGGGCACAGAAACGGATATTCTGTTTTTGGACGAAGGTACCCACCAAACCGAAGAACGGTTCAGGAAGCTCTCGGCCTGCGTGCGTGGCGCGAATGATTTCCCACGGCGGATATATGTTACATGTAACCCCGGCGGCGTTGGGCACAGTTGGGTGAAGCGGTTGGCGATAGACCGCGCCTATACCGATGGGGAGAACCCGGAGGACTATTCATTTATTCAAAGCAAGGTCACGGATAACAAGCCGCTGATGGATGCAGACCCCGACTATATAAAAAAGCTTGAAGCCCTGCCGCCTAAGCTGCGTAAGGCGTGGTTGGAGGGCGAATGGGATATATTCGACGGCGCATTCTTTGAAGATTTCAGAACGCGCCCGGATGCGCAACTGTGCGCAAAGGCGGGGATAACGCCGGAAGAAGCTATAGCACAGCGCAGATTTACGCATGTTATACCGGCGTTTGACCTGAACGAAGGCGCGGCACGTGGCTGGACGATATACAGGTCATACGACTTCGGCTATAACAAGCCGTTTAGTTGCGCATGGTGGGCTATCGACTATGACGGCGTACTGTATCGCGTTTTGGAGCTGTACGGCTGCACAGATACGCCTAACGAAGGTGTCAAGTGGACACCCGACGAACAGTTTAAGCGCATCCGCGAGACGGAGCAGACGCATCCGTGGCTTAAAGGGCGCAAGATACTTGGCGTTGCTGACCCGTCAATATGGGATGTGTCACGCGGCGTGTCGGTCGCGGAGACCGCCGAGAAATACGGTGTGTACTTCGACCCCGGCGACAACAAGCGGCTTGCAGGCTGGATGCAATGCCATTATCGGCTGCAATTTGACGATAACGGTTATCCGCGCATGTATGTGTTCGACAACTGCAAGGCGTTTATCCGTACTATACCGCTGCTGATGTACGATGAACACAAGCCCGAAGATTTGGACACGTCGATGGAAGACCACGTAGGCGATGAATGGCGTTATATGTGTATGGCAAGACCGATAAGCCCGATAATACCTCAAAAACCGAAAGTTATATTGTCAGACCCACTGAACCAATACAAAAAGGATGGATATAAAGCAAATGGATATCACTAAGGACACTATACGAGCAGACGGCAGCAAAGCGCCCGAGCTTGGCAGCGTTGAAACTGCGGCGCAGATGCTTGGCATAAAACCCATTGGGGAACAGCAGATACAGGATTTGATGCAGATACTAAACAAATATCGCGCCGGGAAGAAGTCGGTCGATAGCCGTATCATCGCATCGGAAAACTGGTGGAAGCTGCGAAACGATGTTGAAGAAGACAAGGACGGCCACGCAAAGCCGGGGTTTAGAAGTAAAAGCGGCTGGCTGCATAACGTTATCACCAACAAACACGCCGACGCAATGGATGCATACCCTGAGCCTAACATACTGCCGAGGGAACAGGGCGATAAAGCAGAGGCGGCTATGCTGTCTAAAATAATCCCTGTTGTGCTGGAAAAAAACCAGTTTGAGACTACCTACAGCAAGGTTATGTGGTCAAAGCTAAAGACCGGCACAGGCGTGTACAAGGTCATATGGGACAAGAACAAAATGAACGGCTTGGGCGATATCGATGTGCGCAAGTGCAACATCCTTAATTTGTTTTGGGAGCCGGGAGTCGAGGATATACAGCAGTCAAAGTATTTTTTTGAGGTCGATTTTCAGGACGAAACCGAAGTCCGAGCCATGTTCCCGGCTGAGCTGCCGGAGGGCAAGAATATACCGCATGATTTTATAACCAGCAAATACAGATACGATGACCATGTAGACACTACGGACAAAGTGCCTGTTATCAGTGCGTACTATCACAAAAACGGTGTGCTGCACTACATACTGTTTGTTCCGGGCACGGTGCTTTACGCGACGGAAAATGACCCTGACCGTGCAATGACCGGCTGGTATGACCACAGCAAATACCCGTATGTGTTTGACACGCTGTTTCCCATTGAAGGCAGCCCATGCGGATACGGCTATGTAGACCTGTGCAAAGCGCCGCAGACGGAAATTGACCTGATGAAAACGGCGTATGTGGAAAATGCAATGGTCGGCGCAAAACCCAGGTACTTTAAGAAAGCCAACTGCGGCGTGAATGTTGAGCAGTTTACGAACCTGAATGAAACCATCATAAACGTCGAAGGCAGCTTAAACGACGATAACCTAAAGCCTGTTACGCACGATAACCTTGACGGCAACTATATAAGCATGCTGCAGCTTAGCATCAACGAATTGCGCGAAACCAGCGGCAACACAGAAACCGCAACAGGCACGACAAGCAGCGGAGTAACGGCTGCAAGCGCAATAGCGGCATTGCAGGAAGCCAGCGGCAAAGGCAGCAGAGACAGCACCAAGGCAAGCTACAGGGCATACAGCGAATTAAACTATCTTGTCATAGAGCTGATAAGGCAGTTTTACGATGCGCCGCGTCAGTTCCGCATTCTGGGCGACGGCGGCGAGGAATTGTTCTTAAGCTATTCCAACGAGCACATAAAGCCGCAGACACAGATGTTTGCCGGATACGATATCGGGCAGCGTGTGCCGGAGTTTGATATCAATGTCGTTCCGCAGAAGCGCACGGCATACACCAAGATGTCAAATAATGAATTGGCTTTGCAGTTTTATAACCTCGGCTTTTTCAATCCGCAGCAGACAGACCAGGCGCTTGCATGCCTTACGATGATGGATTTTGACAGCATCGACAACGTTCGAAAGACCATCAAGCAGAACGGCACACTGTTTGACCGATTTAATACGGTACTGCAAGTCGCGGCACTGCTTGCGGCCAAATGCGGTGATGCGCAGTCGCTTGCACAGATACAGGCTATAGCACAGCAGGCTAACGTACAGATCAGCACACCGCAGGCGAATATACAGATTGCAGAAGACCCTGCCAAGCGCGAACATGCGCAGGTGTCTAACGCCCGGGCAAAGACGCGCGAGGCGGCAATGCCCGATGGAGGATATGCAACGACATGATAAACGTATGCGTAAACAGCACCGGCAGCACATTCGAATTAAAAATCGAAGGGCATGCGCGGTCTGCGCCCAAAGGCGAGGATTTGATATGCGCGGCTGCGACAATCCTTGTGCGCACGGCAGCGGCTATTTTGCAGGAAAGTTCCAAAGATATCACGGAAATTGATATATCCGACGGCAAAGCGCGAATAAAGCTGACTGAATATGACCCTGTGGCGGTCATTGAAATGTCGGTAATAGTCAAGGGCTTTGTGTTGCTGATGCAGGAATACCCGGAATACATAAAAATTTTCACAGAAACTGAAAAAAATGCGCAAGGTGGGGCTGAAAGCAAAGCATAAGTAAATGCTATGCTGAAAACGTGGGTTGCATGAGACAGCAAGTTCACCTCCTTTAAGATGCCGCCCCGGCAGACGGCGGCTGTAATAGTCTGCTTTCTCCTTTCTTGTGGGCGGAGTCCCCCCTTCTCCGCCCCTTTTGTATATCGCCTTAGTTTAACGGTAAAACGCTCGGAGAGATAGAGATGCAGGTTCGAGCCCTGCAGGCGGTACGACGGACTTGTCCACCTACGGGCAAATAAATAGGAGGCATGTAAATGCACAACAAATTCAGTTGGCTGCAGCTATTCGCGGACGGTACCGGCGATGGCGGTGCAGCCACTTCGGGCGAAACATCTGCCGCCGCCGGGCAGAACACGGGCGTTAATGTGTCTGTTGCCGCCGAACAGACAGCACCGAAAACCACGGCTGACAGGCTCGCAGAGCTTGGAGTGCCTAAGGAAAAACTCGGACGGGCGAAATATGGCAAGGCTGTTAATCAGCCTAAAGCCGATGCGCAGGCCGCCGCTGCGCCAAAGGAAGCCATAGAGGCAGCAGAGACTAAAGATACAGCAAAGCGGCTTACATGGGATGAAATCATGGCAGACCCCGACTATAACCGGGAGATGCAGAAAGTAGTCTCGTCGGCAAAGACAAAGTACAAGGCGGACGCCGAGGGGCTTGAGAAGCTTGCTCCGGCGCTGCAGCTGCTATCCAAAAAGTACGGCGTAGACTCGGGAGATTATGACGCAATCGCAAAAGCGGTCGCGGATGATGACGAGTATTACGAAGACCGTGCGATGGAATTGGGTGTATCGACCGAGGTAGCAAAGCAGCTCGAGCGCTCCGAGGCTGTGGCAAGAGCGGCAGAAGCGCAAAAGCAGCAGTTTATCAACGAGCAGAAGCTTATGGAGCATCTGGGCAAGATGAACGCGCAGGCCGTTGAGCTTCAGAAAAAATACCCCAACTTTGATTTGCGGAAAGAGCTGGACAACCCTACATTCCGACGCTTGACCGCGCCTGACCTGATGTTTTCCCTCGAGGATGCATATGAACTTGTGCATCGAGATGAAATAAAGGAAAGCATACGGCAGGCAGCGCTGAAAGCATCGGTGCAGCAGGTGTCTAATGCTGTGCAGTCGAATAGATCGCGCCCGAGTGAGGGCGGCGTTCCCAAGTCCTCTAACGCTTCCATTCAGACGTTTGATTACAGAAACGCCACACGGGAGCAGAGAGAGGCGTTGAAAGCCCGGATCAGATCGGGTGAAAAGATATATCCCGGGCAGTTTTAAGCCTTGAGCGTTTCCGCGTGGCCTATGACCATGAAAGGAAACGATATGATCAATTTTAATTGGATTCAGATTTTCGCAGATGCAGGCACCGTTGTTAACACCCTTGTTAGCAACGGCACCTCCAACTACACCAACGCATACACCGGCGAGGCCGTCGCGGCCAGCCCTGCCACTAACACGATGGCGCCCGAACTTAAGACGTTCTATGACACTGAGCTGCTCGAAAATGCCAGAGTTGAGATGTTCTATGCGCAGTTTGGCCGCAAGCAGAGACTGCCCAAGAACGGCGGCACCACTGTTGAATGGCGTAAGTTTAACACCTTTGCAAAGGCGACTGAGCTTAAGGAAGGCGTTATCCCCACCGGTCAGCAGTTTGGCGCAACTAAGCTGACTGCATCTATCACGCAGTATGGCACTTACACCTCTATCACCGATAAGCTCGAGATGCGCGCATATGACGATGTCATTCTTGCAGCGACCGAGGAAATGGGCGCATCCGCTGCGGCTACTCAGGAAACCCTTATCCGTGATGCGCTGCTTGTCGGTACTAACGTAATGTACTGCGATAACGTCACCGAGGACGGCACTAAAGTTTCTACTCCTACTTCCCCGGCAACCATGGGCGCAGGCGGCACTACTTCCAGCGGCGGCAGCTCGACTCCTGACGGCTGGGCACTGCTTACCCCCACCATGGTAAACAAGGCCGTTACTAAGCTCAAGAAAGACCGTGTGCCCAAGATAAACGGCAAATACTATGCTGTTATCCATCCCTCTGTTGCATATGACCTGCGCCAGAGCAAGGAATGGATTGAAGTGCATAAGTATGCAGCTACCTCCGAGATCTTCAACGGCGAAATCGGCGAGCTGCACGGCTGCCGCTTCATCGAGGATACCTATGCACCTATTCTCGGCGCGAGCTACAAGTATTCCAGTAGCGCTACCTACAAGAATAAGTCCGATGGCGTTACTTATGCGACTTACTTCTTCGGCAAGGACGGCTTTGGCATTATCGACCCCGAGGGCGGCGGCCTTGAGATGATCGCTCATGACAAGGACGAAATCGGCGGTCCTCTTAACCAGTTCAGCACCATCGGTTACAAGTTCGAGACCAACGGCGCAACTATCCTTTACCCTGAGCGCGTACTCCGCGTGATGTCCGTCAGCTCGTATTCCGCGACTGACGAAGAAAACAAGTAATTATCCCGGGAGGGGCGGAACACTCTGCCCCTCCGCCTGAGAGGAGCAAAACATGGCTAAAAAAACAGAAGATGAAAGAGTTGAAATGTTTATACCGAGAGGCGACAGAAACAGTGATCCCGATCTGTTTGTGTCGATAAACGGCAAAAACTATCTGCTGCCCAAAGGCAAAACAAGCTTCGTCCCCAAAGAAGTGGCGGACGAGATCGAGCGCTCAAACTACGCTCAGCGCATGCTCGACGAACACATCGACGAGATGAAGTTTGCCGCGCACTAATTAATATCAAAAATAACAGCCGCCTCATGGCGGCTATTTTAATAGGAGAACAATATGACAATTGCAGAAGCAATAGAAATTACCGATAAGCTTACGCCTAACGCATACGATGAAACCGAAAAGGTACGATGGCTGCTGACTATTGACCAGATGGTGTATACAGACCTGATAGCCACGCACGAGGGCGCGGAGAAGTTTGAAAAGCCTGAGTATGCAGCAGAGGACATAGCGACCGATTTGCTGGTTCCCGAGCCGTATGCAGAAGATATCTATGTTAATTACCTACAGGCCAAAATAGCGCAGCAAAACGGCGAGGATGCCAAGTACAATAAGGCCGTTCTGTTTTACAACGACGGTTACACGCGATTTGCGCAGGCATATGACGCGGCGCACAGACCGCTGCCGAAACTGACGCATTTCAGGTTTTAGGGAGGACTGCATGCCGACATATATAACTATACCCGAAAGCAGCACAATCGAGACAGTCGTTGATACCTTCGGCGGCTATAACCACAACTACAAAATCGGCGACGGAGAGTTTTATGATATGAAAAATCTCACGAGCGATTACTATCCGCTCATGGGTAATCGCGATGCAAGGAGCATTATAGCTGCCGGGAAATTTACCGCGATATACGGCATGATCGCCGACGTTGACTCAAATCTTTACGTTGTCGGCAAGACCGCCGATAGCGGAGTCGGGATTTACAAAATCTATCGCGGCACCGGTACATATACCACAACCAAAAAGGTTTTATTAACGGTAGACGGTGTGGTAGATAACTCAATCAGCATATCGGAAAGCACAAAGCAGATGATGTTTTTCTCCAATAAGCTCGTTATTTATCCCGATAAGCTGAGTATTCGAAGCGAGAGCGGCACGGCAACAGATACAACGGAAAATCACGAGTATGAAAAGCTGTATAAGTCTATCGAGGCGACGGCCACGACGGATACACCGATAAAATTTACGGCTTGCACAGAAGACGGCGAAGCAGTGACCTTTACCAAGAGTGCAACAGCGCCGCCCAGCCCTAAAACGGGTGACTTGTGGCTTGACACGTCGAGCACCGATACCGGCGCGGTGTGGAAAAAGTACATTGCCGGATCATGGGCTAAGACAAGCGACATAAAGGCACGTATCGTTTTGCCGATGGGTACAATGACCGAAAAGGCAATAAACAAAATCAGCATCGATAGCGGTGACACGATAGAGATATCTTTTACCGACGCGACGTTCTCCGAGGACGATAACTCGGCAAAGTTTGAAGGGCAGCATACCCCGGCAAAGCGAGTTATCAATAAGACCAACGAGACAACGGCGGCCGATGGCACAAAGTCATACACGGTCGAGCTTATATATGTATTCGTTGATATCGTAACCGGAGACTTTAACCAGACAGCAGGCAGCATAAAGCTTTATAGGGATGCGCCAGACCTTGATTTTGTTGTGCAGGCGCAAAACCGCATTTGGGGATGCAGATATAACTATGAAGCATCCGAAGATGCCGAGAAAACGAATGTAAATGAGATATACGCATCAAAGTTAGGCGATGAAACCCGATGGTCAACCTACAAGGGCGTTAGCACCGACGCATACCGTGCATCTATAGGCACTCCGGGCGCTTTTACAGGCGTGGCAAACATCGGCGGCAACCTGATTTTCTTCAAGGAAAACTGTTATCACAAGGTCTATATATCCAGCTCCGGCGCACATCAAATCATAGATAAGACCGTGCAGGGCGTTCAGACGGGGTGCAGCGGTTCGGTCACTGTGATAGATGATGTTTGCTATTACAAGTCTCGCGGCGGCGTGATGGCGTTTGACGGCACTCAGGCATATGACATCGGCGCGCCGCTCGGTAACGTGTATTACGTTGCGGCCGAGGGCGGCAGTGCAAACGGCAAGTATTATCTATCCCTCAAAGACACAAGCGGCAAATGGTCGCTGTTCGTGTACGACACAAAGCGCGGACTGTGGCACAAGGAAGATGAAAAGCACGCGCTCGCATTCTTCTCGATTAACAATGAAACATTCTTCGTCACCGAGGACAGCAACGGATACGCAATAAACCTTATATCCGACTACACGAAAACAGGCAATGAAGAAGCCGCATTTGAGTGGGAAGCCATAACGGGCTTGCAGGGCTATAACTACACCGGTCAGAAGTACATAAGCCGCTTTAATCTGCGCATGATGCTGCCCAAAGGCTCGGAGATGATGATCTACATCGAATACGACAGCTCCGGCGTTTGGGAAAAGCAAGGCCGCATAAAAGGACAGGGCACGACAACATTCATGGTTCCTGTCAAGCCTAAGCGCTGCGACCATTTCAGAATAAAGCTCTCGGGTCATGGCACGGTGCGGCTATACAGCTTCAGCAAACAGTTTGAGGGAGGCACGGATATCAAATGATAGTAATACCTCAGCCGCCTCGAATTTTTGGCACATCCGAGGAAAAGGTAACTCAGCTGCACCGATATACGGCTCAGCTCGCCGAAAGCCTCTCGGTGTGGCTGAACGTCGAGGGCGCGGCAAGTGACACAAGCAGCCAGACGAGCACGAGCAGCAGCGTTGTTGTTGCCGAGGTCTCATCCGACAGCAACGTTGCTTACGGCACATTCCAAATGACATACGGCACAGAGAGCGACACGTCGGTGAGCGTGAGCTTTGGAAGCAAGGCGAAGTTTGCAGACAAGCCCGTTGTTATCTGCTCTCAGCCGTTTTCAGACCGCAATATAACGATAAAATCCGACAACGTTAGCAAGACCGGCTTTACCGCCTCGCTTCCCAAAGCGGACGAGGCCGGGAGCTGCACGGTGATGTACATAGCAGTCGGAAAAGCACAGGATTAACGGAGGGATAAATGGCTAAATTAAAATCATGGACAAATGAAAACGGCACTGTAATTACATACGAAAACGGTGTTGACTATAAAGCGAAAATGAACGAAGCGGCGGCCAAGGGAGATTGGGCGGCGTATGATGAGGCGTACAACAGACGAAAAGCAAAAATAAACGGCGAAGGGCTGAACATCGACGTCGGCAAAAACCCTCATGCAGGTGCGTCTAATATAACTTACGGTAACGGAATTACTTACACCAGCGCCGCAGACTTAGGCCTTACCGCCGCGGCAAAGGCAGCCGCCGGAGATATGACCGGAGCAAGGCAAACGGAGCAGGCAAGAAACGAAAAAATCGACACGAACAACATGAATTTGCCGCGCACCAATAAATATAGCTTTACCACCGAAACCGAGCGGCACACACCATCGACGGATTACAACTCTAAGTATTCCGAAGATTTGGACAAAATCCTTGGTTCAATTACCGATGCAATAACTAATGCTCCGACTATTTCCATGCCGGGATATTCTGCACCGACGTACAATCCGCAGTATGACGCGCAGATAGACGAGCTTGTGAATAAACTGCTCAACCGTGAGGAATTTAGTTACAACGAAGAGCTTGACCCGCTGTATCAGCAGTATAAAGACCTATACACCAAGCAGGGACAGCTTGCAATGGAAGATACAATGGGGCAGGCAGCAGCCCTCACGGGAGGTTATGGTTCGACCTATTCACAGGCCGTAGGACAGCAGATGTACAATGCGTATCTGCAAAAGGTAACGGAGATGCTGCCCGAGTTCTACGACAGAGCATACGGCAAATATCGTGATGAAGGGCAGAATATGAAAGACCTCTATGGCATGTACATTGACCGCGATCAGGTCGATTTCCAGCGCTACCAGCAGGAAGTCGCGAATGCCGAAATGGCGTATCAGGCGGCTGCGGCTGCGGCAAGCATGGCATATCAGCAGCAGCAGGATAACATAAGCAATCTCGGCAACCTGTATGGCCTCGTTTCCGGCGCGGATGCAACGGATTATGAGCGGTTCCTCAACAACTGGAACATGAACAACACGCTTGATCAGCAGGAATACAACAAGCTTATCGACAAGTGGAATCAGGACATGCAGCTGAGCGAGAGCAATTACAACAGGCGGCAGGATGCCCAGAAGCTTGCACAGAGCCAGATAGACGCAATCATTGCAGCCGGCGGCACGCCCTCTCAGGCGCTTATAAGCACGGCAGGCTATGACCCGTCATATATCAACTCCCTCATGAGCTACTATCAGCAGCAGGCGGCGGCTCAGACGGCGGCACGAAGCGGCGGCTCAGGCGGCGGGGGAAATAGGTATCCGAGTGGCAAAGACTTCAAGGTAAACAAAGATGGAAGTATTTCAGTAAAAAAAGTTCGTCAGCTTAATTTTGACCCTGACGAGGGCATTTTCACATGGAACGGCAAAAACTATAACAGCCTTAATTCGCTCGTCGATGCATGGAATAAAAACTCGAGTTTAACCGATGATGATATAAATGTTCTCAAACGAAAGCTTAAATCTCAGGCAAATATCAGCTTGTAAGTTCAGCGAGGTTAAAGATGGCGAAGAAAATAAATCTTACAAAAGAGCAGATAGAGGCTGCTGCAAAAGCAGGGCGCGAAAAGACCGAAAAAGCCTATGCCCAGAAAGCACAGGCAATCGCCAAGGGTTACGGCACAAACAGTGCTAAATCCAAAGTTGGTAAGAATAGAGGACAATTGCCCGAAGTGAGCGAAGTTCTTGCTCGTAACAACCCTGCTTTCGCTGCTTTGCAGCAAGCCGGGAACGCCAAAAAGCTCACCAAGGGCAGCGACGCTATATCTTACGGCAAAAAAAGCAGCGAGCGCAAGCCGGGGCAGATAAGCGCTTTGGGCGCGGGAGATTACGGCGCGTCAAAAACAACGAGATTTGACGCTACGGCGAACGCTGCAATATACAGCACGGCAGGCGCGTTTTCAAACCTTTTCGGTCTGCTGAAAGAAAAGGACGCGCAGACAAAAGCGCGAGATGCAGCGGACAGCGCAAGGCTTAAAGCCGGATATGACGCAATGCTCAACGGCGAGGACATAAACACGCGCGAGGGCGGTCTCAAGAAGCAGCATGAGGACAGCCAAAAGGCCTTTGAGCGCGGTTATGCAGCGCTTGCAGGAGCAGGGCAAAAGAATTTTGACACCGCCGATGAGCTTGCCGCACGCTCGAATGAGTATCAGCAGATAGCAAAAGAGGGCTTAGGCAAGTTCGGACAGGGCGTTGTTGACTTCGGCATTGCAGGCTTGCAGTTTGCCGGTGACGCGGCTATGAACGCCATTCTCCCCGGCTCAGGTCTTGTGGCAATGGGAATGAGAGCGGCAGGAAGCGGAGCGCAGGAGGCAAGAAACAACGGCCTTGATATCAATGACCAGTTTACCTCTGGCCTCAAGAGCGCGGCAATCGAAGTGCTTACAGAGAAGCTTTTCGGCGCTGCTTCCAAAGTCGCATACGGCAAGGGCATTATCAGAAACGAGAGCCTTGTTAACGGTCTTGTAAACCGACTGGCAAAGACGGACAAAGGCCGCACGGCGCTCAAGGTCATTGTCGGCGCGAACGAAGAAGGCTTAGAGGAAGTCCTCTCGGATATCCTGAACCCTGTTGCAGACCGTGTGCTCAAGCTGGATGACGGCAAGGGCGATTGGTCTGACCTGGGCGAGGACATGGACGCAGAGCAGATGCTCGAGGACTACATCATCGGCAGCACTCTCGGCCTTTTCGGCGCAGGAACGAACGTTATAAGCGGTCAGTATCGCGCCGAGAACGCGCAGCAGAGAGCGTATGAAAATTATCAGCGCGAGCTTGTAAACGCCGGGATTGCATCCGAACAGGGTTCTCAGGCACAGTTGACCGCCGCAGAATATCAGAACATCCTTGACAACAGCGCAAAGAGAGGCAACAGAAACCTGAGCGACAAGGAAACAGCCAACCTTGAACAGCTTATAACGGCTGAGAGAGACACGCCGGCAGTGCGAAATGCTCTTGAGCGCAGCGGTACGCTTGTTGACGATAACACCGCGACGGTCATTGCCAAGGCTGCAAGCGGTCAAAAACTGACGAGAGCGGAGCAGAGCATCATAGACAGCAGCCCGGTAATGCAGCAGGCTGTGAATACCATGACCGGGAGCGGCGCAGTTGCCAACATCCGCACAACGGCGACAAAGAACAGCGTTGTTAACAGCATGGCAGAGCGATATACGGTCTCCCCGGAGGTTATAAGCAGAACATACGATCTCGCCCCCGTCGAGTCTCCCGAGGCGTTTGAAATGGCGTTTGATGCTGTGTATCAGATGGGGCAGCAGGGCGCGAACAAAGAGTCGCTTATCAAAGTGCCCGTTCTGAACCGCGCACAGGCGGAGATAGCCTATAACATGGGTGCATCTACAACTCAGGCGGCGGTTGACAATGCGGCGGTGCAGGGCGATAATGTAAGCACACAGGTAAACAACCAGATAAACACACAGGAGGTAAACGAGAATGGAGTACGTCTACGCGACAGCGGCCAACGGCTTAACGGTCAGAATACCGAAGGACAAATACCCTCAGTGGAAAGAGGCGCAGTCGAAGCTTACGCCGGAACAGATAGCGGCAGACAAAGCGGTTATAGCGCAGCTCAAGGCAAAACTGGGCAAAAAGTAGTCTATAACGGCGTAGAGCAGGAGAACGTCTACTACTCCGGTGAGGACACCGAGAGCATGAAAAAAGGCCGTGAGCTTGCAAGAAGCTACGGCTATAACGTCACATATTTCGAGGGCGGCAATATCAAGGGCAGCGGCGGCGAGTTCAGAGGCATGGTCGATACCGAGAGCAAGACCGTTATGGTGCGCTCAGACCATCCCGACATATCCGCAGAGCAGATAATGCGCCACGAGATGGGGCACGCGGCAATCGCACAGGGCGATATAAGCCTTGACGAGTTGCGCAGTGCCATGCTTTCAGACCTCTCGGAGAAAGAGCTTAACAGCGCCGTTGAGGTCTACAGGCACGCATACGGCGACACGATAAGCGAGACCGAAGCGTTTGAGGAAATGTGCTGCGACGCGCTGGGCAAGATAAACATCTTTGCCGGAACGGAGCACGACAGTGCAAACTACGGCAAGGTGCAGGAGAGTTTCCGCAAGCACACCGCCGAGACCGCGAACAAAGGCAGAGCGCCGCCGAAAAGCGGCACAATGTATTCGCGAGAGGTCAACGGCAAGAAAATCGCATGGATTGAAAACAGCCCGTTGACCGCTAAGGAACTGCATAACCACAAAAAAGTAGCGGCGTATATCGCAAATCATATCGGCGAGGCGTATACGATAATCGAGAGTGGGAGCAAGGTCTATCTCGGTGAGAGCTTACCCGGCGAGTATACGCAGTCAGAGTATACAAAACAGATACTGAAAAATGTTCCGCCAATTCTCAAAGCAAAGAATAAGGCTATCGGCAAGCTCGGCGAGATGATAGAGATCGCCACAAACCGCCGCTGGGAAAAAGCAAAGCATGCAGACAACAAGGATGCTGAGTATGGTATTTACAGATACTCAACCGCATTTGCATTCCCTGTAAAGCAGAACAGTAAGGTCACAAATGTCAAATCTTTTGACGCTGAACTTATTATTCTCAATGCTTCTGACGGGAAAAAGTATCTGTACGATATCGTAAGCATAAAAGAAAACACCGCAGACGAAGTTGATCTTTTTAAGAAAGACCAGATGAGGCAAAATGCCTCTGCTCGTCGCGGTGCTTCTAAGAACAGTATACGCAGTTCTTCCGAAAATGTCAAGAAATATTCTCTTGAGCTTACGGGAGAAGCGAAAACCAATGTCAATAGCTACTCCCGAGAGCCGGAGAGCATTACCGAGCTGCGGCGGCAGAACAAAGAACTCAAAAAGCGCGTTGACTACTGGAAAGGCCAGACGCAGCGCACGAAGGTAAAGACCGTGCGCCAAAGCGACGTGAACCGCCTTGCACGAGAAGTCATCGACATGAGCGAATCAGACCTCAAGCCGCAGGATATCACCGAACGGATCAGCAATCTCGGCGAGCATATCCTTAACGAGAAGGAGCTGCGCTATACCGACATTGCGGAAATGGCACAGGATATCGCAGAGGACGTTGTGAGCAACGCCACCACGATAGTCAACGAGGACGATGTTCAGACACACAACAGACTCAAGGATTATCTCAAGAGAGTTAAGCTCAAGGATGACGGCTCGGCGGAGTTTGAAAGCATACGCAACAGTTACAAACGCCGTATTATGTTCGGCAAAAACGGCTTGAGCGTTGATAGCGTGTATGCAGAGCTTAACAGCATGTTCGGCGAGGGATATTTCCCCGAGGACATTATTAACCCTGCCAATCAACTCGAACGCATTGCAGAAGTGCTCGACGGTACAGCGCCGCAGTACGCAAACCCGAACGGTTACTATGCCGAGGAAGCGGCGGAGTATATGCGCAATTACATAATTGACAGCATGCTCAGCAACCAAGTGCGCCAGACCGCGCCGACAATGGCAGACAAAGCCGCCTCCCGAGAAGCAAAGCTCAAAGCGGACAATGCCGAGAGGATAAAGAACGCGGTCAAAAAAGAACGCGAACGCAATGAGGTTAAGCTTCAACGGTTCAAAGAGGGCGTGGCGCGGCTTGACAGCAAGCGCAAGGAAACCGCGCTCAGAAACCGCTACAAAGGGCAGATAGAGAAAAACGTTAACACGCTGTCCAAATGGCTGCTCAATCCCGATCACAAGAATACGCTCAAGCATATCCCCGGTCAGCTTCAAAGCACGGTCAGAGACTTCATATCTGCTATAGACTTTACCAGCTCTCAGCAGCTCGGCGGCGGTGCTCCTACAATAAAGGACATGAAGTATATCGACAGTCTCGACAGGCTCAGAAGATATATCGCCGACAGCAAGGTCGGAGAGGACAGATACAGCGATCTCGACTTACCGCCTGAGTTTGAAACGCAGCTTGCGGACTTTGTTAGCAGCGTTAATACCCTTGCACGAAACAACAAGGGAACGTACACAATAAACGATATGACCTCCGGACAGCTCAAAGAGCTATCGGATATTGTCAAAACAATGAAAAAGGCAATAACCGATATGAACAGACTGTATCAAAACGCGACTTTTCAGCACGTTTATGAAGCCGGTGAATCGGATATTGAAACGCTCAGAGAGTACACAAAAACAAAGGCATTCACAAGTAAGCTCGCGGCGAACCGACTTGACCAGGCGATCATGTGGGAGAGTTCGCGACCGGCGCATGTTTTCAAGCGCTTCGGCAAGGGCGGAGAAAGCATGTATCAGGAATTTGTTGACGGTCAGAACACCATGGCGTTCCTCACAAAAGAAGTTATAGACTTCGCAGAGGACACATACACTACGGCAGAGGTCAAGCAGTGGGCGAAAGAAACTCATGAGTTTAAGTTTGGTGATCAGCGCGTAAAGCTTACTTCTGCGCAGCTCATGAGCCTTTACGAGCTTAACAAGCGCTCACAGGCAAAACAGCACCTTGACTCGGGCGGTTTCAGGGTTGCCAATTTCAAGGACGGCAAGTTTAATCTGCAAACAGACAAAGAAAAGCACGTTTTCACTGACGCTGAGCTTAACGAAATGTTCGGCGAGCTTACAGACCGGCAGAAAGAGGTCGCCGATAAGTTGCAGCGCTTCATGGTCGAGCGAGGCGGCGAATGGGGCAACTATGTTTCGAGAAAGCGCTTTGATGTGGAAATGTTCAAGGATGAGAATTATTTCCCCATAAAGATAGACACCACCGAAACAGACAGCAAGGTTGACGAAAAGACCGACAACGCAAGCCTCTATCAGCTTCTCAATATGGGCTTTACAAAAGAAACGAGCGCAAAAGCAAATCAGTCAATCGTTGTTTACGATATCTTTGATGTGTTTGCAAACCATATGTCGGAGATGGCGCAGTATCGCAGTTTTGCGCTGCCGCTGCTGGATATGACAAAGTGGTTCAACATCAAAGTACGCGACGAGGGAGGCAACGTTACCGCTTCACTGCGTACCGAGATGCGCAGAGCGTTCGGCTCAGATAAAAACGGCAGAGGCTTTGCAGAGCAGTTTGTTACCGGCATAATCAAAGCGTACAACGGCGCAGAGGGGCGCGGAGACAGCAGCGTTAACTCGAGGATGATAAACCGCGTCAATAGAGCAGCGGTCGCGTACAACACACGAGTTATGATACAGCAGCCGTCGGCTATAGTAAGAGCGGCGCTCTATCTTGACCCGAAAGACCTGATATCGAGTCTGAAAAACTATGCAGGTATAAGCACCAAGCAAAACATTGAGGAAATGCACAAGCACTCCGGCATAGCACTTTGGAAAGACCTTGGCTTCTACGATGTCAACGTCAGCAGAGGCGTACAGGAGCTTATAAAGCATAGTCAGGGCACGATAAGCAAGATAAACGAAATCGGCATGAAAGGCGCTGAGTTTGCAGACAAGGTCACATGGGCGGCGCTGTGGGATGCTTCAAAAAAGCAGGTGCGCAGAGAGACAGGATTGAGCGAAAGCGATGCAGAGTTTTTCCCGAAAGTAAGCAAAGTGTTTGAGAATGTTATTTATAACACTCAGGTCGTTGATACGGTGCTTACAAAGAGCGAGGTTTCCAGAAACCGCAGTTCGGGCGCAAGACTGTTTACCTCGTTCATGTCAGAGCCTATGACGACCGCAAGCCTTGTAACAAGCGAGATATTCGACATCCAGATGAAACAGGCAAAGGGCATAAAACTCAAACCCTCGGATTACAGCAGGCTGAGCAAAACATGCATAGTCGTAGCTGTAGCCGCAGTCATTAACTCGGCGCTTGCCTCTCTCGCGGATGCGTGGCGCGACGATGACGAATACGGCACGTTCGGGCAGAAGTGGACAAGAGCAATGCGCATAAAGCTTGCCGATGAGCTTAACCCTCTTACCTATTTCCCTTACGCAAGCAATGTATGGGATATCACAAAGAAGCTGCTTGATGACGCGGATAAAAAGTGGTTCGGCGTGGAGGTATACGGCAACGGTACGGATATACCGCTGACCGATATAATCAATTCTTCACTGAAAGCACTTGAGATTTTCCGAGAAATACGCGAAAAAGGCGAGGACTCAAGATATACGAAGTTCGGCGGATATTACAAAGTGGTCAATGTCCTTTCCAAGATCACCGGAATACCGCTGTACAACATAGCTCGTGAGGGTGTAAGCCTTTATAATGCTTTTGCAAGCGACAAGATAAGGTCGTATGAGCCGAGTAAAGAGGGCGCTGTGAAGTATGCGTGGAACGACGGATATCTCACCGACGATGAAGCAATAGCGGCTTTGCAGGACGATGCCGGTATGGACGAGGGTGAGGCATGGCTCGAGGTCGAAAAGTGGAAAAATGATACGACCTCCAACTACACAAAGCTTTACGATGCTATCGACAACGGCGGAGATATCAAGAAAGTAGTCGATGAGCTGACTGAACACGGCGTTGAAGAGAAAAACATCAAGTCATCGCTCACTCGGCGTTACAAAGAGGCGTACATAAACGGCGACAATAAAGAGCGCGAGAAGATACGCAGAGCTTTATATGCAACCGGCGTTTATGGCAGCGTCAACGAAGTTATCGAAAAATGTAACAGTTGGCTAAAAAAATAAAAACATGCGGAGGTGGGGCTTAATAAGCCCTGCCTCCTTTTGTTATGCTGAAATCAAGAAGCAAAAAAGGAGGAAAAGCCTTTTGACAACAATCATGATCGGCAAAGCGCTGGCAACGGTGACGGAAAACGAAACCTTGACCAGCGGCATGATAAATGCAAAGATAAAATTCGAGTTTTCAGCCGATTGGCATTCGGGAATAAGCAGAACCGCGATATTCACGGCAGGCGACGTTACAAAAGTCGTGCTCGATTCGTATTGGGAAAACAACGTCTGCTCCATTCCGCAGGAATGCCTTGAGAAAAGCGACGAGATACTCATGGTCGGCGTGTACGGTGCTGACAACGCCAACACGGTCGCGATACCTACGGTGTGGGCGACGGTCGGCAAGATACGCAAGGGCTATGAGGGCTATGAGGACGTATCGACCGGCACACTGCCCATCTGGGCACAGGTGCAGTCGGCGGCGGCACAGTCGGCGCAGGCGGCAAAGGACGCGCAGACAGCGGCAGAAACCGCACAGGGCAAAGCCGAGACTGCGCAGAACGCCGCGGAGACGGCACAGGCAGCAGCCGAGACCGCACAGGGCAAAGCGGAAACCGCGCAGAGCAAGGCAGAGGCCGCGCGAGATGCCTCGAAAGCAGCACAGGCAGCAGCGCAGACCGCACAGGGCAAGGCTGAGACTGCCCAGAGCAAAGCCGAAGATGCGCAGAATGCCGCAGAGGCTTCCGCAACGGCGGCGGCAGAATACGAGAGCGGCGCAAAAAGCGCGGCGGCAACGGCGACGGCAGGCGGCAATATGGCCAAGAGCTGGGCTGTAGGCGGCACGGGAACGCGCGAGGGCGAGGATACCGACAATGCAAAGTACTGGGCTAAAGCGGCTCAAGGCGCGGCTGGCGGCGGCGTGGCGAGCTTCAACGGGCGCTCGGGCGCTGTTGCACCGCAGGCAGGCGACTACACGGCGGCAATGGTCGGAGCGGATGCAAGCGGCGCGGCGGCGGCTGTGCAGGGCAACCTTACAACTCACGTTGCCGACACAACAAAGCATATCACGGAGACAGAGAGAACAGAGTGGAACGCAAAGCAGAACGCCCTCACTTTTGACGGCACTCCCACTTCCGGCAGTGCAAACCCGATAACCTCGGGCGCCGTTTACGAAGCTCTTGAAAATCTGCCCGAACCCATCATCGGCACCGCGCCGCCGACGACATCGACTGTTGGAACGGTCGGTCAGCAGTACATAGACAAAACGAACAAACGCGTCTGGTACTGCACGGCGGCAGAAGCGACGGGGTATACATGGATACTAACCTCTGCCGGACTCAGCACCAAAGTAAACACAACGCTGTATGCGTCGAGCTGGACAACGGCGAAGAAATACACCCTCAGCAACTCCAACATCACGGCGACATCGGCGGTCGAGCTTCTGCCGCGAGAGAACAACGGGATAACACAGGCGCAGCTGGAGGCGCTGTCGGGTGCAATGATCGTCGGCGGCACACAGGCGGCAGGCAGCATCCAGCTCGTCGCGCTGGGCGATAAGCCGACAACGGATATCCCGGTGACATTAATAATCAGGAGGGATTTGTAATGCCTCTTATCAATCATGCCGGCGGCGGCTCATCGTTTGCCGCTATCATACAGGTTATTTCTAATAAAGGCGCTACGTGCACGTGTTCGAATGGCGGTACAACATTGACCGCAGTTGCAACCTCTGGTAATTGCTCATTCAAAGTGACGCGTAAGGGGACGTGGACTGTAACAGCAACACTTGGTGAAAATGTCAAGTCTGAAAATGTTGATATCTCAACAGATGGCGAATTTAAAAAGGTGGCGGTTTACGCAGTTCAGATATTTGGCATCAGCCGCGATATTACAAAACCATCACCGGTTTGGGCGAGAACGGATATCGCTGAATCGTTTACGGCTACTGCCTCCATCGGCGTAGTTGCCGGGGTAAGTGATTTTGACGATTATTACCCTTGGAGTGATATCACACGTGAAACGCTATCAACCGGCGATGTAATGGTAAAAATACCGAAATTTTGGTATAAGCGGTACAGAGAAGGCGATATAGAATACATAAAAATTGCTGAGAACGAACTGGAAGGGTTTACATTGCACCCTGCCTTTAATCACGCAAATAGTCCAAAAGACTGCGTTTATGTTGGTGCTTACAAGACCTCTTCTGACAAGTTATCTAAAAGCAATGCAGAACCGACTACGCAGCGCAGCCGAGCATCATTTAGGAGTTCGGCGAAAACGAAAGGCACTGGTTGGCAGATCCTCGATATATCTACATTATCTGCGATTCAAATGTTAATTCTTGTTGAGTTCGCAAATAATGATGTGCAGGCCGTTATAGGAGCGGGCTATTCCGATTCTCCAAATACTAGCGCTTTTTATGATGCGCAACGCACCGGCAGCTGTGACAATGTACCAAACCTTACGGGACGTCCAGCGGGTACCGCTGACCAAGTCGATGTGGTTTGGCGTGGCCTTGAGGGCCTGTGGGGAAACACGTTTGAAAGTGTAGATGGTGTGAATGCGCACGATAACGCGTATTATGTATGCAATGATCCATCTAAATATGCAGATGACACTTCAATAGATTATTCGCTACTTTCTTACGAACATGTGGGTAATTGGAGTGGCGAATTTATTGAACAAGTAGGGCTTGATATCGGCGACAATGTACATGTTATGCTGCCCCAAACCCAAGGAGGCGGTTCATCGTCTTTCATGTGCGACTGCTGCTATTCAGAGTCCGGTTGGAAAACGGTTTCAGTAAGTGGAGGGTGGCGTTCAAAAGCTGCTTGCGGTTTGTTTACTGCCGATTTGAATACACCTAGCGGGTCATATTCAAATCAGTCCGGCTCGCGTTTAGTCTATATACCACAATAAGGAGGCAGCATCATGAGAGTACAAGGAAATGGTTTTCCGACAACCGTAACGGTTGAAAGCTACTGGCCTATGCCGGGTTACGTTGAAGTCAGGGTGCGCGAAAACGTCAAGGACATTACCCCGACGGATGATGAAAACGCTGCACCGCTGTACGAATATGACGAGTATGTCTTTCACGTTAAGCAGCGCGATGGGCTACAGCAGGAGATTGAAAATAATCTCGCTGCGTGGCTACAGACCGGCAGAATACTTGAAGTTAACGATCGCGCGAGTACGGTGCAGGATATGAAGGCCGAAATTGCAGACGCAATAACTCCGGCGGCACTCGACGCAGCCTACAGAGAGGGGGTTAACAGCATATGACGAAAGATGAAGCGATCGCAAAAATGAAGGAAAAGGGCGCGGACGATGCGCTCAATCTGCGCGGACGCGCAAGCACGATGGACGGCACGGCGATAATCGCGGAAGAAAGCAAAGTGCCCGATTTCGACGCGCAGAAGGATTACAGCGCATGTCCCGCCGGTACGCCGGTTGCGGACGAGGGGCAGGTGTGGACGCTTATACAGCCGTACAACGCCGCGAATTATCAGGGCAGGCCGTCAACGCTTCGCGCTCTGTGGGGGCTATGCCACACGACCGACCCGGCCAAGGCTAAAGCATGGGTAGCCCCTCTCGGAACGAGCGGCATGTACATGACCGGCGAATGCTACAAGGACGCTTCCGGCAAGGTACACAGGTGCTTGCAGGATAATGTTGTACACGATGCGTCGGCGCTGCCGAGCGCGTGGGAGGATGCGTAGCTTGTGACCGGCATTAATGCCGTTTGCAATACTGCCCCCTGCCGTTCGGGGGCTTATAAATAGGCGGCTTGTAAAAAGAAAACTGCGGCGGCTCAGTTTAGATAGACAGCACAAGCCCGAAAAAAAGAATAGCTATCCTTGAAGATTTACAACCGCCACAAATTGAAGAACATCTCGTAGGGCGCGAGATGGGTAAAATAAAAAATGCCCACCGAGATAATAAAGGACGGTGATTTTTCAACCATGAACATTACCCCGAAACAGGTGCTCACGTTAGCTGCAAAGTACATAGGCTATAAGGAAAAGGCATCGGACAAGGACTTATACAGCTTTGAGGATAACGCCGGAAAGGGCAACTTCACGATGTTTCAGGCAGAGCTTGATAAGGCAAAGTTCTGGAACACACCGAAGAACGGCTATGAATGGTGCACAAGCTTTGTAGCGTGGTGCTTCTGGCGCATTGCCGGCAGCGAGGCAAAGGATGTTCTGTGCCTTACCGGGCCATACGGCGCAAGCTGCGTGAGCTGGGCGAAGTATTACGCGGCACAGGCGAGGTTTTTCACCAAGCCGCAGGTGGGCGACCAGTATTTTCAGCGCGACAGCCGCGACGGGCTGCCCTGCCACACGGGAATTGTCGAAAGCGTAAACGGCAACACGTTCGTCACCATAGAGGGCAACTACGGCAACGCCGTACAGCGCGTTACCCGGTATCTCGGCAGCACGGTCTACGGCTTCGGCAGGCCGAAATACACACAGAAAACGGAGGATGAGGATATGGTGAGATGGAAAACGGTCAACGACGTTCCCGAAGGCCTTTACCGCGACACGGTGAAGAAGCTTATGGCCGACGGCGTTATTCAGGGCAAGGGCGACGGCGTGGTTGACCTGACCGAGGACATGCTCAGGACGATAATTTTTTGCGAGAGGATAATTAAAAAATAATGGTTGAAAGTGTAGTCGTAGCTATCATAACCGGCGTTTTAACGCTTATCGGCGTACTTATCAGCAACAGCAAATCACAGGCGGTAATGGAAACAAAGGTGATCGAGCTGACACGCGAGGTCAGGGAGCACAACAAGTTTGCAAAGCGTATGCCTGTGGTAGAGGAACAGATTAAGGTAATCAACCATCGCATAAGCGATCTTGAAGACGACATGAAAAATCATCATCATTAACAGGAGGCACATTTATGAAAATCAACTGGACTGTACGCATTAAAAACAAAACCTTTTGGCTTGCGCTAATCCCGGCGCTGCTGCTGCTTATTCAGGTAGTGGCGGCTGTGTTCGGCATTGATCTCAAGCTTGACGCACTGGGCGACAAGCTGCTGGCCGTTGTAAACGCGCTGTTCGCGGTGCTTACCATTCTCGGCGTAGTCACAGACCCAACGACCGCCGGAGTCAGCGACAGCAAGCAGGCTATGGAGTACGATAAGCCGAAGTGTGATAAATGACACAGGCGCGATTACGGCTCAGGCCGGACATGGCAATGCTGCCGCGCGAGAAGTGGGATGAGCTTATATACAGCTCCAATCTCGGGCGCGAGGGCAGTAGGATAGCGGATTTGTATTTCATTCAGCAAATTCCGCAGATAGACATAGCAGAAGAAATAGGGCTTGACCGAAAAACCGTCTCGAAGAGAATCACAACGGCAAGAGCCAAAATAGAACATAATTACGAGCGGCTTTTCAAAAGCTGAGGGGAGGCAAAACCTCCCCTTTTTTTACGCCCATTTTCCCCATAACACGGACATTAGTTACCCCCTTTGAAAGCGGAAAAGCTTTAAGCTTTAGGTAAAGGGAGGCGGCGAAATGTTCGTGTTTTTTAATCCTAATCCGGGCGCTAAGCGCGTCGGCGATTGCGCAGTGAGAGCAATTGCAAAAGCAATGGGAACGGACTGGGAAAAGACCTATCTCGCTTTGTGCGTTGAAGGTCTGAGAGCGCACGACATGCCCTCGGGAAACAGCGTCTGGGGAAGTTACCTCAAAGCCAACGGCTTTAGACAGCGCATGCTGCCAGATGCTTGCCCGGAGTGCTACACAGTCGCCGCCTTCGCCGATGAACATCCGCACGGCGTTTATGTCCTTGCACTGTCCGGGCACGTCGTGGCCGTCGTAAACGGCGATTACTACGACACGTGGGACAGCGGCGAGGAAGTGCCGGTTTATTACTTTGAAAGAGAGGATTAATCATGGCTTACGGTTACGGCAACATGTATGGGCAACCATATTATCAGCCGCCTATGATGGACAACCTCGCGCAGATGCGAGCACAGCAGCAGCCTGCACAGCAGGGCATGATCTGGGTGCAGGGAGAGGCGGCAGGTAAAGCGTATTTAGTAGCTGCCGGAAACACTGTTCCGCTTTGGGACAGCGAACGGCAAACGATCTATCTTAAATCCGTTGACACGGCAGGCATGCCGACTATGCGCATTCTTGACTACACGGAACGAGCGCAGAGCACACCGGCTCAGCCGACTGCGGACTATGTGACCCGGGCGGAGTATGAGGCACTTGTAAAGCAAGTTGCGGCGCTTATGCCGAAGGAGGTAAGCAATGAGTAATCCTTTGTTTGAAGCTCTCGGCGGCGGAGTTAATCCGCAGTTTCAGCAGCTCGTGCAGCGCTTTCAGCAATTTAAAAGCACGTTTCAAGGAGACCCACAACAGGAAGTGCAAAAAATGCTGCAAAGCGGAAAGATAACACAACAGCAGCTCAACCAGGCGCAGAGCTTTGCGCAACAGTTTCAGGCGCTTATGAAGTAGGTACATTTTATCCGGCCGGGTATTTGTAAATACATATCGAAAGGAAAACTAAACAATGGCGATTTCTTCTGATGCGCCGGTAATGACCATGCCGGTTGCACCAACCTCAGCAAACGGCGGCTTCGGCGGTTTTGGCGGTGATGGATGGTGGATAATCCTCTTTTTCATCGTGCTTTTCGGCTGGGGCGGCAACGGCTGGGGCGGTAACAATGGCGGAGTGATGGACGGATACGTTCTGACTTCCGACTTTGCAAACATCGAGCGAAAGCTTGACAACGTTAACAACGGCCTGTGTGACGGCTTCTATGCCATGAACACGGGAATGCTTAACGGCTTCGCCGGTGTCACTCAGGCGGTCACAAACGGCTTCTACTCTTCCGAGCTGTCGCGCTGCAATCAGCAGGCCGCACTTATGCAGCAGCTGAACGCAATGCAGATGCAGGCTCAGGAGTGCTGCTGCGAGAACCGCGCGGCAATTGCTCAGGTGCGTTATGATATGGCAACGCAGGCTTGCGATACTCGCAACACTGTGCAGAACGCAACACGCGACATTATCGACAACGCAAACAGCAACAGCAAGGCAATTCTCGATTTCCTCGTCAACAGCAAGATGCAGGATTTGCAGACCGAGAACCAGAACCTCAAGCTTGCGGCTTCGCAGGCTGCGCAGAACAATTACCTCGTATCTCAGCTGCGGCCTTGCCCGACTCCGGCTTACATCACCTGTAACCCTTGGGCTTCGTCTGCACCCTGCGGGGCATGCGGTAGCTGCGCATAACAAATCTCATAGTTTAGCTTTTTCGTGACTTTACGAAAATGTTCGGCCTTTACCGATACTAACGATAAGCGGTGGGGCGCATAGCCTCACCGCATTTCTTATGAAAGGACTGATTATATGGCAACTTGCAAAGAACTCAAAGAAAAATTCATTGACTACCTTATGGATGTAGATCTTGACACGCTCGATGTAAGCGAACTTAACACTTTCGCGTATATCATCAAGACTGTCAACGAAACAGAAAAAGGCGATTACTTTGAAAACATGATAAAAACCATGTCGCTGTCGATACCTTTCGGTATCGCCGGAAAGGAGAGCGAAAACGATGGCTGAATTTACGAACTCAAACATCGTGACCGTAGCAGCCGGGCAGAACGTACCTCTTACCGAGACTGCGGTAGCCGGTAATTGCAGCATAGTGCACCGCGAGGGCGCAGGCATTGTTACGCTCAGAGGCCTCACAAACCAGTGCAGAGCGCGTTATCGTGTTGCCTTTGGCGCGAATATAGCCATACCTACCGGCGGCACCGTGGAGGCTATCACGGCCGCTTTAGCGATAAACGGCGAACCGCTCACCAGTGCGACGGCAACGATAACCCCGGCGGCGGTTGAGAATTATTTTAATATCTACGTTGCCGCAAATGTAAACGTACCGCGCGACTGCTGCCTCACTGTAGCAGCAGAGAACACGAGCGGTCAGGCAGTCAACTTTGCAAATGCAAATCTTATAGTTGACAGAATAGCGTGAAAGGAGCAATAACATGAGTATGAGAACACTTGAAAGACTGCGCGATATGCTTTGCGAGGAACTTGACAGCATTGCAGAACAGGGCGAATTAAACGTTGGCGCGCTTGACATTATCGACAAGCTTGTGCACAGCATCAAGAATATCGACAAGATCTGCATGGGCGAGGGCTACAGCCGCAGATGGGATGCTGAAGGCTTTATGCGAGGCAACAGCTACAAGCGCGACAGCATGGGGCGTTATAGCCGGGATGACGGATATAGCCGCAGAAATTACAGCCGCGCCGATGAGAGCGAGCACGCTATAGAACAGCTCGAAGAGATGCTAAAAACCGCAGGCGGCGAGAGCGAACACATGGCAATCAAGAAAGCAATAAGCATCCTCAAAAACGCATAACAAAGTTGTCGTAAATTTTGACGTAAAATTGCAAGTTAAAACGTGTATATCTACGTTAATTCTTGTATGATTACGTTAGAAAATATACGGCGCAAAAACGCCGCAAACCATTGATAAATAAAGAAAATCCCGAAGTTTCAACGACTTCGGGATTTTTTCTTTTTGGCACGCCGTAAGGGATTCGAACCCCTGACCTTCTGGTCCGTAGCCAGACGCTCTATCCAGCTGAGCTAACGGCGCTTATCGCTTAGCGCCTTAGTATATTAGCACAGCCGGAGCGGAATTGCAAGCCTTTTTTAATTATTTTCGGCCATATAAGCCAAAATAATTACAGGCCGATGGAGCTTGACACCGCGTCAACTACCTCGCCCATCGTTTTAAGCGTCTTGCCGACGATGTTTTTCGGCGGTTTCTTGGCGCCGGAAACGGTCATTCCGGCAAGCGAGCCGACTGCCACGCCTATGCCCATGCCAACGAGAAAATTTGTCTTAGTCATTGTTTACACCTCCGAAATATATTATGACCATTTTTGTTTTGCTACTGCACTGTAATTTGTGCTATACTACACTCATTACTCCAGGAGAGGAGAATTTTTTTATGAGTGCAAAAATTCTTGCCGTCGGCGACGTGTGCGGAGAGCCGGGGCTGGATTATCTTACTAAAAATTTGCGCCGTCTGCGCAAGGAGCTTGAGCTTGATTTTGTCGTCGTAAACGGCGAAAACGCAAACGTTGTCGGCATAACTCCGCGCCAGGCGGACGCCATACTGCACGCCGGGGCGGATGTCATAACCCTCGGCAACCACACATGGACGCGCACCGAGCTGCGCCCGTATCTTGACGAGCGGCGCAAGATCCTGCGCCCGGCAAACTGCGCGCCGCAGTGCCCCGGACGCGGCATAGACGTTTATAAAACGAGCTTCGGCGACGTGTGCGTTATGAACCTTATGGGGCATTTCACGCTCGATACGAACACGGATAACCCATTCGTCATTGCCGACGGATACATGGAGGAGATACGCGAGAAGATCATCCTCGTCGATTTCCACGCCGAGGGCACGAGCGAAAAGCGGGCGATGGGCTTCCTGCTCGACGGAAAGGCGAGCGCCGTTTGGGGAACGCACACGCATGTGCAGACCTCCGACGCCTGCGTTCTGCCCAACGGCACGGGATATATAACAGACCTCGGCATGACGGGCGCTGTAAATTCCGTTATCGGCATTGAGCCGGAGCAGTCGATCGGCAAATTCTTCGGCGATCCTCCGCGCAGATACGATTCGGCCAAAGGCCCGGCAAAGCTCGAGGGCTGCGTGTTCACCATCGACCCCGAAACCGGCAAATGCCTGAGTGCAGAGGGGGTAAGATTTACATGAGCGAGCTGAAAATACTGCATGCGGCGGATCTGCACCTTGACTCGCCCTTCGAGGGAATGGGCGCTGCCAAGGCCGCGCAGCGCAGAGACGAGCAGCGCCGCCTGCTGCATCGCATTGCGCGGCTTGCCGAGGAGGAGAGCGTTGATATCGTGCTTCTGGCAGGCGACCTTCTTGATTCCGACAGCACCTATGCCGAAACGGCCGAGGCGCTTGCGTCGGCGCTCGGAAGCATATCCGCGCCCGTGTTCATATCTCCCGGCAATCACGATTTTTACTCGCCGCGCTCGCCATATGCGCGCGTAAAGTTTCCCGAAAACGTACATATATTTAAAAACCCCACGCCCGAATGCGTGGCTTTGCCGAAGCTGAACGCAAATGTCTGGGGCGCTGCGTTCTGCGATAAATACAGTGCCGGTATGCTCGGCGGCTTTGCTGCCGCGGACGGTACGGGCGCAAAAAACATAATGTGCATCCACGGCGAGGTGGGCGGCGCTTCAAATTATGATCCCATAAGCGAGACCGAGATCGCAGCCTCCGGCATGGATTATATCGCCCTTGGGCATATCCATAAGGAAAGCGGCCTTAAAAAATGCGGCTCGACCTACTATGCGTGGCCCGGCTGCCCGGAGGGGCGCGGCTTTGACGAAACGGGCGAGAAGCACGTTTACATCGTCACTCTCGGCAGCGGATGCAGCGTAAAGCCCGTGTGCATTGCGCAGAGAAAGTACGAGATATTAAATGTAGAGCTTAAAAGCGGCGATGCTGTGTCCGATGTTCTCGCGGCTCTGCCGGAGAATACGCGCAGCGACGTCTACCGCATCGTTCTGCGCGGCGAGGCGGCTGAGCCTCCTCAGCCGGATGTAATCATTTCTGCTGTCGGCGAGAGATTTTTCTCGCTTCAGGTGCGCGACGAAACGAGCCTAAAGCGCGATGTTTGGGAAAGCGCAGGCGAGGATAATCTGCGCGGCAGATTTCTCATGCGTCTGAAAACCGCGTTTGACGAGGCCAAAACCGACGCCGAGCGCGAGAAGATAACTCAGGCAGCACGTTGGGGGCTTGCCGCACTGGATAATCGCGAGGAGGTGGTGCGCCATGATGATTAAAAAGCTTGACGCGACCTTCGGAAAGTTAGAGGGCGAAAGCCTTGAGCTGCACGACGGCCTCAACGTCATATCCGCGCCCAACGAAAGCGGCAAAAGCACATGGTGCGCGTTTGTCCGCGCAATGCTCTACGGCGTTGACAGCTCCGAGCGCCAGAAGGCCGGCTTTTTGCCGGATAAAATGCGCTTTGCGCCGTGGTCAGGCTCTGCGATGCAGGGCAGCATGCAACTTGAAAGCGGCGGCAGAGATATAACCATAACGCGCACGACGAAAACGGCATCCGCGCCAATGCGCGAGTTTTCCGCCGTGTATACCGGCACGAGCGTGCCCGTCGAGGGCTTAAACGGAAATAACGCCGGCGAGATGCTTACAGGCGTCAGCCGCGATGTTTTCCGCCGCAGCGCCTTTGTCGAGCAGGGCAAGGTCGCCGTAACGCACAGCGCCGAGCTTGAAAAGCGCATAAGCGCCATCGTCTCAAGCGGCGACGAGGACTGCTCGTTCACCGAGGCCGATAGCCGCCTGCGCCAGTGGCAGCGTAAGCGCCGCTTCAACCGCCATGGCCGCCTTCCGGAACTTGAGGATGAGCTTTCGCATAAAAAGCAGCTCTTGGCCGAGCTTTCGGATGCGGCTCAGAATCGTGAGAATATGGCCGCCGAGCTTGAAACGGCAAAGCAGGAGTGCGAGCGCATCGAGGCCGAAGTCATCGAGAGCCGCAAGGTCGTCCGTAAGGAAGCTCTCAGCAGTCTTCAGGGCGTGCGCAATGAGGTCAATGCAGCGACCGAGCGCCACGATAAGGCCGCCGAGCGGCGCGACAGCTGCCGAGCGGCGCTGTGCGCCTGCGCGATGGGCGAGCGCAAGCCCGAGGAGGCCAGGGCCGAGGTAAAGGCCGACCTTGAAGCTTCACTTAGATTAAAAGAGCAGTCCGAGCGCAAAAGCTCACCCGTGCTCGCAATAATACTCATGATCCTGTGCGGTGCGCTCGTCGCGGCAGGCTTTTTAATGCCGGATCTCATGATCCACTCGTTTATCGCGGCGGCAGTCGCTCTGGCGGCAGGCGTTGCGCTGTTTATCCGCGCATCCCGGCGCAAAACGGAAAATTACGAGGCCGCAAAGCAGAGGCGCAAGCTCCTTGCAAAATATAAAGCCGAGTCCGAGGACGATATAGCCGCAAGCATCGACGAATATCTTGAGCTTTACAAAAACTATGCCGAAGCTCAGCGCGTCGAAAAGGAAACGGCGGAGGCTCTTGCGGCGGTGCGCCGCCGTCAGGAGCAGGCCGAAAGCCGCACGCTCACTCAGCTCGATTTTACCGATAATCAGGCCGCGCAGCTCAGCCGCGCCCTTGCCGAGGCGCGCGCAAGATGCAGCCGCATTTCCGCGCAGATGGCAGAGCGCAGCGGCAGACTTGCCGCGATGGGCGATCCGCTGGTGCTCGGTTCGGAAATAAGCCGCATGGAGGCCGAGTATGCGGAGATAAGCGCGGAATACGACGCGATAGCGCTTGCGATCGACACCATGCGCAAGGCCGATGAGGATATCCAAAGCCGCTTCTCGCCGGCGCTCGGCAAGCTTGCGGCCGAGTACATGCAGTTCGTGACCGGCGGAAAGTATGACGGGGTCATGCTCGATCGCGACTTCTCGGCTGCGGTGCATGAAGCCGGCGGAAACGTTCCGCGCAATGCAGAATACCTGAGCGCAGGCACGCTCGATCTTATGTATCTTGCCGTGCGCCTTGCTGTTTGCGAGCTGGCGCTGCCGGAAAGCGCGAATTGCCCGCTTATAATCGACGATGCGCTCGTGAATTTCGACGCTGACCGCCGCCGTCAGGCAATGGCGCTGCTCGAGAAGATCGCGCAGGAGCGTCAGGTTATACTGTTTGCCTGCAATTAAATCAATAGTAAAGAAAAGACCGTTCTCCATTGAACGGTCTTTTCGTTGAAAAATATAATTTGCCGTGATATCATAAAAATATGGAACAGTTAAAGAAGAACGAAATATTCGAAGCCAAAATAGAGGCTTATAACTCCGAGGGCAGCGGCGTTGCGCGCATTCTCGGCAGGGCGGTTTTCGTGCCGCGCACGATAGTGGGCGAAACGTGGCGCATCGTCATCGTCAAGGTCACGGCCTCGGCGGTGTATGGCCGCGCGCTCGAGCCGGTGAAAATTTCGCCCGAGCGCAGAGCGCCCGAGTGCGAAAATTATCTGCGCTGCGGCGGATGCAGCCTGTGGCACATGAGCTATGACGAGGAGCTGCGCTTTAAAAAGCAGCGCGTGAACGACGCCCTGCGGCACATCGGCCGTCAGACCGTTCAGGCCGAGACCATTATCGGCAGCGATGAGGTGACGCATTATCGCAATAAGGGCATCTACGCCGTGCGCGAGCAGGGCGGCAAAGCCTGCAAGGGCTTTTTCGCACCGCGCAGCCACGAGCTTGTGCCGGTGGAGAGCTGCCTTATACAAAGTGAGATTGCCGACAAAGCCGCCGACGCCGTGGTGCGGTTTCTAAACGAAAACGGCATACGTGCGTACGATGAAAAAACGCGGCGCGGCCTTGTTCGGCATGTGTATGTTCGCCGCGCGGTAAACACCACCGACGCCGTTGCGGTCATCGTCGCGTCCGGCGGCTTCGGCGCGCGGACGCAGGCACTTGTTGAGCATATGCGCCGCGCCTGCCCGGAGCTGAGCGGCATAGTTTTGAACGTCAATAGGTCCGACGGGAACACCGTGCTCGCCGGAGATTTTCACACCCTGTGGGGGCGCGAATTTATTCGCGACAGTCTC
>OGSD01000267.1_pt1 | contig 54957 bp, 38 predicted proteins | sample 1553571 | NCBI WGS metagenome assembly OGSD01 (sample SAMEA2580072, study PRJEB22360) | human gut metagenome | biome: human gut; feature: human-associated habitat; material: faeces | place: Denmark | collected 2008/2010 | reverse complement strand
GATGAAATCATTATCATGGAGAAATGCTGATTTCATGCACCGATATTTCGGCTTGACCCGAAAAAAATTATATTTTCAAAAAATAATTCTTCAGAAATATAATTTTGAAGAACTCTCGATTCACGGCCATTTCGGTTTTAACACAAATTAAGGAGAAGTGTGCATAAACTTAATCTTTGCAGTTATTTTTGCGGTTAAAAAATCTTTATCTAACTTGCAGCCGTTTTAGAGTAGTAATTCAACACTTTCAACGCTCAACGTAAAAGATTCTGATAACGTTCAACGCTAAGGTTCCAATATTACAAGTACATATCCGGGGGAGAGGGAAAAATAAACATATTCATACAAGAGACTGATATTTCAGGGAAAGGGAAACTCATTCAACAATCGGCGGCGCACCGGCATGAATCCGGCATGGCCGCTTAAACTGAGGTTTGTAACTTTATTATTTGCATTGGCTTATGATTGAAAAATTTCTTGACCGGACTGAATTTACGGGGTATGAGGATTTCTGCAAGGGTTTCCATGTGAACGTGCCTGACCGCTTCAATTTCGGATACGATGTTGTGGACGCATGGGCGGCGGAAGAACCGCAACGCGAGGCCCTGCTGTGGACCGACGACAAGGGTGCCGAACGCCGTTTCACTTTCGGCGAACTCAAGGAACTGACCGACAGCACCGCATCGTGGTTCCAGAGTCTCGGCATAGGCCGCGGCGACAGGGTGATGCTCATGCTCAAACGCCACTACCAGTTCTGGCTCGCCATAGTGGCGCTACACAAACTCGGCGCCATAGCCATCCCGGCCACACATCTGCTCACCGCCGAAGATATAGAATACCGCTGCAACCGAGCGCACATCCGCATGATCGTGGCTGCCGGAGACCCGGTTATAACCGGACATATCAACGAAGCCATGCCGCGATGCAAATCGGTGGAATGGCTTGTAAGCACCGGGCCTGATGTGCCCGAAGGATGGCTCGATTTCAACACAGGAATAGCGGCCGCACCCCCGTTCGTCCGCCCGGAAGTGGCCAACGAGAACACCGACGTGATGCTGCTTTATTTCACATCGGGCACATCGGGCGAACCGAAAATGGTTGCACACGATTTCACCTATCCCCTCGGCCACATTGTCACCGCATCCTACTGGCATAACCTCCGGCCGGGCGACCTGCATCTCACCCTGGCCGACACAGGGTGGGGAAAAGCCGTTTGGGGCAAACTCTATGGCCAATGGCTGGCGGGAGCCGAGGTGTTCGTCTACGACTTCGACCACTTCAATCCCGCCGACCTGCTCGACATGATGGAGCGCTACCACATCAATTCGTTCTGCGCGCCGCCCACGGTGTTCCGCTTCCTCATCCGCGAGAATGTGAAGGGGCACGACCTCTCGGCCCTGCGCTATTGCACCATAGCCGGCGAGGCTCTGAACCCGAGCGTGTTCAACAAATGGAAGGAACTGACAGGAATCTCGCTCATGGAGGGATTCGGGCAGACGGAAACCACCCTGACAGTAGGCAATTTCCCAGGCATGACACCGAAACCCGGCTCCATGGGAAAACCTAACCCGCAGTACGACACCTACATCGCGCGCCCCGACGGCACCCCCTGCGCTCCCGATGAAAAGGGGGAAATCTGCATCCGCGTGCCGGAAGGAAAGCATCAGTTAGGACTATTCAAGGAGTATCTTGACGATGATGAGCTGACACACGCCGCATGGCATGACGGAGTGTACCACACAGGCGATGTGGCCTGGGCGGACGAGGACGGATATTACTGGTTTGTGGGACGTAAGGACGATGTGATAAAATCCTCCGGCTACCGCATCGGCCCGTTCGAGGTGGAAAGCGCCTGCCTCACCCATCCTGCCGTTGTGGAATGCGCCATCACGGCGGTTCCCGACGAAGTGCGCGGACAGGTGGTGAAAGCCACCATAGTGCTTGCCGCCGATTATGTGAAGAAAGCCGGCCCGGAACTGGTGAAGGAGATTCAAAACCACGTGAAACGCGTCACGGCTCCCTACAAATATCCGCGTGTGGTGGAATTCGTGACCGAACTTCCCAAGACCATCTCCGGAAAGATTCGCCGCGTGGCCATCCGTGCCACCGATGCCGCCAACGCCGCAGCTAAGGCCGTGCGCAAAAAGACAGAACGCCGCCGGGGCGGAAACGCCGCCATCAGCGGCGCAGTTTGAACACAGCCGAGGTTCCGTCGGCCATTCCGACGGAGACGAGCATCACGCTCCCTCCCCATGCCGAAGTGTCGACGGTCTGGTGAAACTCAGTACCCTGCACCGGGAATGTGAACCGGCGTCCGGCCACATCGAAAACATTCACCGCCGCAATCTTCTGCGGCGACTCGATGTTAAGCACCGTCCCCTCGAACCATACTTTCACGCCTGCATCGCCCGGTGCAGGCGTTTGTGTTCCGTCTATGCCAGATGTCTCGGAAGTGATGTTGAAATCGCGCCACTGGTCGGCGGAACTGAAGGCATCGAACAGCTCGGGCGTGACTTTCAGGACGGCATCCGCCACATCCGCGCCATCCCATACTCCGGCTCCAAGCAGAGGAACCGACACCGGAGCGGTGGCATCAATCTCTTTGAGCGACACCCATCCCGACATAGCTCCCCGGCCGATGCTCTCGAGTGTGGCCGGAAGGATGAGAGAGCTTATCTCCGTCCAACCGGACATGGCGTAATCGCCAATGTAAGTGACGGATGTATTTGCAATGACCTGAGGCGACACGGTGGCTGTCCCGGTCAAAGCATAATCGGGCAGGGTGGTCACACCTTCGGGCAGTGGCGGAATGGGGGTCTGCGAATCATTGTAGAACGCACCGCGCCCAAGCGATACGAGCCCTGCGGGAAACTTCACTTCGGTCAGACCGGCGCAATTGATGAACGCCCATTCGCCGATGGTCACTTCTCCTGTGCACCCCTCGGCATCAAATGCTGCAAGTGCGGAATTGGCAAAAGCCCTGTCGCCCACGGTGGCGAGCGACGCAGGGAGCGTCACGCCAGCCAACGACGTGCAGCCGTTGAACGCATCGTTGCCGATAACAGCCAGCCCTTCCGGCAATGCCACCGACTTCAAGGCCATGCAGTGGGAGAAAGCTCCGTCGGGCAGTTCCTTTATGGTGCCGGCAAACGATACCGATTCAAGTTCACCGCAATCGGCAAAAGCCTGCGGTCCGATGGTTTTCACCGAAGCCGGAATCTCTACCGAGGTCAACCCGGCGCAACCTGCAAAGGCTGAACGCCCGATGGATTCGAGCGACGCCGGCAGACTGACCGATTCAACCGACGTGGTGGCCAAAGCGCCGTCGGCAATGCCGACAAGCCCTGCGGGAAGCGCCACATGACTGAGCGAGGGGAGCATCAGCGCGCCTTCGGGCAAAACGGCCGCCTCGGCAACCGTGCGGCCTGTGAAAGTAGGTTCCCCGCTGTAAGCCACAATCTCCACGTCCGAAAGATCGAGCAAACGCAACGCGGTCAAACCTGAACGGATATAGTCGAAATCGCGCACATCCATTGAGCCAGTAACCGTAAGGTCGGTTGTGGCGGCATCCGTGACCAATGTGTGCAGATTGCCGGGAGTGGACTCAACCGTCAGCGCGCCACACAGCGGCGCCACAGCAGAGAATAAAACGGATATGATAATCGAACCTGTTCTTGTCATTGCCTGAATATGAACCGGGGGTTCCGGATTTTTATTCGTTAAACGCTCCCGGAGGTCAAATTATTGCCAATAACCGTTTTGAAAACTTGCGGTGCACCCGCCACATGCAATATTCCGGCTCTGAAAGCGTTATTTATTCACTATGAATAGAATCTCTCTGAAAACATATAGATTTCTCTGGCTCGCGGGCGTGATTGTGTGCGCGTTGCTCACCTCGTGCATCAACGATGACATAAGCACCTCGGCTTCCGACCAGCCCACATTCTCCACCGACACCGTGCGGTTCGGCACACTTTTCACCGAATCGCCGTCGCCCACACAACGTTTCAAGGTGTTCAACGCCCACGACAAGGGGATGAACATCAGCCGCATAGCATTCGCCGACGACCCGACGGGGATTTTCCGCCTGAACGTTGACGGCATCAGCGGCAAGGAGTTCAACAACATCGAAATCCGCGAAAACGACTCGATCTTCATCTTTGTGGAGGCCACGCTCCCCGAAAACGGACGCAACATTCCGGTGGATGTGGTGGCACACATCGAATTCCAGACCAACGGCGTGACACAGCGCCTCCCCGTAAAGGCCTGGGGGCGCGACTGCATACGTCTTGACAAGGAGACACTTTTCGACACCGACGCCATCCTGTCGGCCGACAAGCCATATCTTGTGGCCGGTTCAATCACCGTGGGCGAAGGCGCCACACTCACCATCGCCGAGGGGGCGGAACTTTATTTCCACGACGACGCCTACATGGAGATCCACGGCTCGCTACGTGTGGAAGGGTCTGCCGAAAAACCTGTGACAATGACAGGCGACCGCTTCGGCTTCGTGGCAGCCACCATCCCCTACGAACTCATGTCGGGACAATGGCGCGGCATCAGATTCGCGCCCGAATCAACCGGCAATCTCATCAGTCACGCTTCCATCCGCAATTCGGCCGAAGGGATCATGCTCGACCATGTGCCGTACACCGACGAGACCCCCTCGCTCACTCTGATCAACTCACAGGTGCGCAACACCCAGAACTATGTGCTTCACGCCATCCACAGCAGTGTGGTGGCCGCCGGATGCGAATTGACCGATGCCTCCAGCGGCGTGGTGCGTCTGGAGGGGGGTACTCACAATTTCAACCACTGCACATTTGCCAACTACTATCTGTTCACGGCTCTCGGAGGCCCTGCGGTGCAGTTCACTCACCTCAGTGAATCGCTGGACCCAGCCGAAGATGAGGATGCCACCCTGCCATATCTTTGGGCCATGTTCTCCAACTGCATCATCTACGGCAACGGTTCGGAGCTGAGCCACGGCGACCTTGACAACACATCGGTGACACTGCAGCGATGCCTGCTGAAATCGTCGGGAAGCAACGACGAGCATTTCATCGACTGCCTCTGGGACACCGACCCGGCATATTACACTGTGCGCGAGCAATATCTGTTTGACTATCGCCTGCGCCCGGAATCGCCCGCAGCCGCGGCCGCCGACCCGGCATGGATGTCGCCTCTGACTCCGGCCGACCGTTTCGGCACACCCCGCGACCCCGCAGCACTCTCGCTCGGAGCCTACCAGTTTGTTCAACCCGACCCACAGCAACCCTGACACATGAAGATATTCCTTTCGGCCGGCGAAGCCTCCGGCGACCTCCATGCCGGTGCCCTTATCGGCCAGCTCAGAAAACTCCAGCCTGACACGGAATTCGCCTTTTTGGGGGGCGACATGATGGCTGAGGCTGCCGGTTGCGCCCCGATTATCCACTACAAGGATATGGCCTATATGGGCTACACTCAGGTAATCAAGAATCTGGGGAAGATTTTCCACAACATGAAAGCGGCCAAAAAGGCCATAGCCGAATTCCGGCCTGACGCGCTTGTGCTTGTGGACTATCCCGGCTTCAACCTCAAGCTCGCAGCCTTCGCACATGGGCTCGGTATCCCTGTTTACTATTATATCTCGCCGAAAGTGTGGGCATGGAAAGAGTGGCGCGTGAAGGATATAAAAAAATACTGCACGAAAGTGCTCTCCATCCTGCCGTTCGAAGTGGAATTTTTCCGCCGTCACGGCATGGAGGTGGAATATGTCGGCAATCCGTCGGTCGAGGAGGTTGACCGCAAGGAGGCTGAATTACAGCCTTTGGCGGCATTTGTGGAGCAATGGCGCCTTCCCGCCGACCGACCTCTGCTGGCCCTTGTGCCCGGCAGCCGCCGCAGCGAGATTGCCAAGAACCTCCCTATCATGGAGGAGGTGGCGTGCCGCTTCCCGCAGTTCCAGCCGGTGGTGGCCGGAGCGCCTGCCATCGAACGCAGCTTTTACCGCGATTTCACCACACTCCCGCTGGTCGACGACGCCACATTCGAACTTGTGCGCAACTCCTCGTGCGCGCTGGTCACTTCCGGCACCGCCACACTTGAAACCGCCCTGCTTGGCACACCTCAGGTGGTGTGTTACCGTGGCAACGGCACAAAACTGACGTACAACATAATGCGGCGCTTGCTGAAGATTCCGTTCGTATCGCTCCCCAACCTTATTGCCGACAGCGCCATTGTGCCCGAGATGCTGCTCTACCGCTGCACCCCCGACACCGTGGCGGCAGAACTTGAGAAAATTCTGCCCGGCACTCCCGGCCGCGACGAGATGCTCCGCGGCTACGCCCGCATGCGCGGCCGCCTCGGCAATTCCAACGCCCCCGCCCGCGCCGCCGAGGTGATACTTAACACCATATCTTAATTTTAATATCATGAAAGCGTCGGAAATTCAGGAATTATTCAATAGTTTTGAATCCATAGCCATCGAATACGATGGCGTTGAATGCTGGAGTGCGAGAGAACTTGCGCCGGTGATGGGCTATGTGCAATGGCGCAACTTTACTGCTATCATCAAGAAAGCAAAGGAATCAGCCTCCAACGCGGGCGAATCAGTGCGCGACCATTTTGCTGACGTCAGCAAAATGGTTCCCCTTGGCTCAGGCGCTGAACGTCAGATAGATGATGTCATGCTGACGCGCTATGCCTGCTATCTTGTGGCACAAAACGGCGACCCACGCAAGTCAGAAATAGCCTTTGCTCAAAATTACTTCGCAGTCCAGACACGCCGGGCCGAAATCGTTCATCAACGACTTCTGGATTATGAGCGTGTACAGGCTCGTGCCAAACTTGCCGAAACCGAGCATACTCTATCCGGAGTGCTTTATGAACGCGGCGTGGACTCCAAAGGTTTCGCCATTATCCGTGCAAAAGGCGACCGCGCGTTATTCGGTCTGGATACAGCCATAATGAAACGCCGTGTCGGGGCGCCGGAAAAACGCCCGCTCGCCGATTCCCTTTCCACGATAGCCATAAAGGCCAAAGACCTCGCCGCCGAAATGACTTCCGTTAACGTTCGGCAGAAAGACCTGTGCGGTCAGGTCGGCATTGAGCGAGAACATATCGACAACAATAGCGCAGTCCGCAACATGCTGCTTGACCGAGGCATACGCCCCGAAGCTTTACCACCTGCCGAAGACGTGAAGAAAGTGGAACGTCGTCTTAAATCAGACGAGAAGAAAATTCTCACCAGAAAAAAGAAATGACCGAGGGCTGAATTACGGCAAATGAATCACTGTCGGCGGCAAAAAGCCACCAAGAACGATGAGTTCTACACTCAATTATTACGATATTGAGCGCGATATAAAATCCTCTCTTAAGCTGCACACTCCGTCATTTCGGGAATATTAGCTAACTTTGCCGTTGGAAAGGTTTATACCGCTCCACTACATTTTGGAAAAATCAGAAGCATTATGCTCATCTTGTAAACTGAAAACGTAGGAAATTTTCAAATGATGCAAGAGATGGCATCGTGGTTCTCACGCTCATAGCGTGGGCTGCTATTGTCACATCTGCATCAACAGGTTTCCTACGACCTTCAGTTTAAATGTGGCATAGTCGGCTCACGTTTCCATTTTTGCGATATTTTGAAATGACATCAATAATAACCAATCAATATGCACAAAATTTTACTTACCCTGTTTTTTGCAACGCTGTCGCTGCCGCTGATGGCTACAGACAGTAATGCAACGGTCAGCAGTGACAGCCATACAGTTACTGTGCAGATGCACGATGGCGGCACATTCAGTATCAAAGTCGGCAATGAGCCGGTGAAAATTAAAATCGTCTGCGCCGATGGCAAGACAATCGGCAGTGTCATACTCGGAGATATCGACCTCACAGCTCAGCTCGACGATGACAACTGCCTCACTCTCAACAATCCCGACAATGCCGATACCGCTATCACATCAGATAGCTTTATTACAATAATCTATTCCGAGCCTGCACAACAATGAAATCCAAAATTCTCACACTGTTTCTACTGTTGATGGCTTCGCTCTCATCAGTAGCCGAAATCACAAATATAGAGTTAACCCAGAATGAGTTCAGTCTCATAGCAGGGGAAACCGCCCAAATAAGGATGAAAGTCACAGCCAACGGTGAATACAGAATGTCGTATAATTCAAATGACCAAAGTATCGCCCAGGTATCGGAAGACGGCACTATAACTGCTGTCGGCGAAGGATCGACCATCATATTCATAATGGGAGATTGGGACAATAATACAGGCCAGCCTTATACGACATCGGTTACTGTCAATGTCACTATGCCCGACGGGATGTTTTATGTTGACAATTTTAAATGCAAGTTCACCGACGATACCCGATCCGCCATCTCCATTCTTGGAGAAGTGGTGCATTATACCCAGGTGTCGTGGACATTGAATATCCCGGCCACCCTCAAGCCGGTATTTATGGATGCGGATATCCCAGTCACCCATATCGCAGAAGGTGCTTTTGCGGATTGCTCCCATATTGGCCGTGTGATATTCTCGCGCGGAGAAGGCAAACTCACTCTTGGCAACCGATGTTTTGCCAATATCCCTTTCACAAGCCTTGAGATTGACCGTGATTTTCTGATTGCTGAAGATGGAGTAACCGCACAACACCCGTTCTTTGCCGATGAAGAGACTGCCAAAACCGCAGCTGAGGTGATATTTGGTGAAAATATGAAAGAAATCTGCAGTTATGCACTTTCAGCACCTGGCGCAGGGCGCTTCACCACCATTCAGTTAGGACGAGGAATAACTGATATTAAACAGTATGCGCTTTACGGGACTGGGATTGAGGAAATCACCCTCTACAGTGCTATTGAAAATATCGGCTCCAATGCTTTCGGCAGTTGTGGCAATCTAAACGAAGTAAAACTGTACTCAGATGCCCTTAAAAATGCCAGTATTCAGGATGCCTTCGGGCCCGAGACTCTTCAGAATGTCACTTTGACAGTTCCGGCAGGTACCCTCTCAGTATTTGCCAAGGATACCGGGTGGAATAAATTCCATTGCATAGCGGAATCCGATGCACTTTTTACGGTCGACGGACTGTTGTGCAGGCTTGATGACCGCAGGGGTAAAGAGGGTCAGGTAATAATCGATGGCGCACTTTTCCCCGATGAAACAGACGAGACACTCATTATTCCCGGCTCGCTTACTTATAAGGGAGAGGTTCATCCGATCCGCCATATCTGGAATGATGCTTTTGCAGGAAACGAACGGATTAAAAGAATAGTAATCCAGCCAGGCGAAGAATACATATATCTCGGCGACCGCTGCTTCGGCAATGTGCCGTTTACGAGTTTCGAACTCGACCGTAACTTTACCTGGCAACGCGGCCAGGAATCCCAGTCGCCGTTCAAGTACGAGGGAGACGCACCCTTGGCTACATTGATCCTCGGCGACAATATGACCGAGGTGGGCATGAATGGTTTTAGTTATGCGGGAAACCGTTTTGACAAGGTTCAGATGTCGGACAACATTACAAACATCGGTTATAATGCTTTTGGGGATTTCACCAATATTACGGAGCTTAAATTACCTTCCAGACTTGAGGAAATAGGCAAAATGGCTTTCAAAAAGTGCAGCAGGCTCAAATCTCTGATTATTCCTGCATCCGTAAAATCAATCGGAGAATATGCATTTAGTTCATGTATTGCTTTGGAAACGCTTGAGTTTGAGGGCACCGATGAAAATATCAAGATAGACGACTATGCTTTCGACTGGTGTTTTCATCTGAAAGAAATAACCGTGCATTGGGAAACACCTGTTCCCCTGCAAGTCCACACATTCTCACGCCCCGCCACTGATACACCGGCAGCTTTAAACGTGCCAGAGGGCAGCCTCAGAGCATACACCCGGGCGGAGGTATGGGAAACATTATCGTTTATCAGCGACGGCACGGAGTCGTGGCCACATGCTGTGACTGTCAGCATACCGGACCACGCCGCGTTCACTGTCTACGGGCAAGTCGCTCCGCTGAATGTGAATATCCAAGCCAACGATGAATGGTCCATTCATTCGATTACCCATAATGATACCGATGTAATGCCACAACTTGACACCGAAGGCAATTATACCATTGACGGTGCAGCTGATACCACAAACCACAATCTCAACGTTGTGTTTGAAAAGAAAACTCCGACGGGGATCGGTGACATAGACAACGGTTCCGATAATATACACATCACTGTTACAGACGGTATAATTCACATCAGCGGTATGCGGAACAATACTCTTGCCGAACTCTATAGTTTGGATGGTATTAAGATATATATCGGTAACGAGCGTGATATCCACATAAACAGGCACGGGACATTTATCCTTTGCATAGGCCACCACACATTTAAATTGAATATCTGATTTTTGGGGGGTGTGGCGACACCGCTGTCGAGCTTCACATTCCCTAACTAATTCAACGGACTTCGGGGGCAACTTTAGGTTGAATCCGAAGTCCGTTTGTATTTGGTCTGACTTCAGCTTGGGCGAATGTTCTTCATATGGATAAGAGTCCTCGGTTTCTATGCCAGTTGTGGAGGTTGTTGGTTTTTCGGGATTTTTTGCGTAAGTTTGCCGGACATCTTAAATTGCAATTTATTATCAATGTGTCCGACCGGCAACCTCCGGCGGCTGTTCTTACTTACATTAATCCTACATGAGAGACTTTAAACTTTTATGTGCCACTGTTCTGGCATGGCTGGCATGCGCGGCCGCCAACGCACAGGTCATAACCACCAATCCGGCCGTTGTGACTGAATCCACCAAAAATCTCACCATCACATTCCATGCCGACTGGGGCAACCGTGGCATGGCCGGACTTGCATCGAACGTGAAGGTCTATGCCCACACCGGTGTGATCACCAATCTGTCAAAAACCAACGCCGACTGGCGCTACTGCACCTCGAACTGGAATACTCCCCAGGAAAAATTCCGCATGACCAATGCCGGCAAGAATCTCTGGACCATCACCATCCCCGACATCCGTGAGTTCTATGGTGTTCCCGCAGGCGAGACCATCGAGAAACTCACTTTCGTGTTCCATTCCACAGGCGTTCCCGCCGAAGGCAAAACCGCTGTGGGCGGCGACATTACCCTGACGCTTCTTCCCGAAAATTTCCCGGAGCCCGTCAAGGCGGACTTCCCGGGCGGCAACCCCGTGCCGGGTGTCACCACCAATGCCGACGGCTCGGCCACATTCTGCATGCTTGCGCCCGGCAAGGAGAGCGTCGTGCTCCGCGGATCGTGGAACGACTACAAGATTGTGCCCGAACAGCAGATGAACTACACCGACACATCCGACGGCATGCGCTACTTCTGGACCACCGTCAGCGATGTGGCCGACGGTACGGACAAAATCTATTACTATCTGGTGGACCATCAGATGGAAGTGGGCGACGCATGGGCCAAACTGGTGCTTGACGCCGACAACGACAAGACCATCTCCGCTTCCGTATTCCCCGACATGCCGGTATATCCACCTCGTCTGGTCAACAGCCCGACCATACAGCAGAGCAACATCCCCCTTGCCGTATATAATTCCGATGCCGACAAATTTGACTGGGAGGTGTCCGACTTCAAGGGCGTGGCTCCATCCGACCTTATTATCTACGAACTGCTTGTGCGCGACTTCACCGGCACCGAAGGACAGAAAAAGGGGAACGGCACCATCCGGCAGGCCATCGACAAACTCGACTATATCAAGGCTCTCGGCGTAAATGCCGTGGAGCTTATGCCTGTGATGGAATTCTCCGGCAACCAGTCGTGGGGCTACAATCCGAACTTCTACTTCGCCCCCGACAAGGCCTACGGCACACCCGACGACTACCGCCAGTTTGTCGACGAGTGCCACAAGCGCGGCATGGCCGTAATTATCGACGTGGTGTTCAATCACGCCGACGGCTGGCATCCGTGGTTCAACATGTATCCCCCCGTCACCAGCCCCGTGTTCAACGCTTTCGGTTCGGCTCCGCACGATTACACTGTGTTCAACGACTGGAAACAGGAAAGCGCCATGGTGGAGCTGCAGTTTGAGGAAGCGCTCAAATACTGGCTCACGGCCTACAAGGTGGACGGCTTCCGCTTCGACCTTGTGAAGGGACTGGGTTACAATGATTCATATGGCAATCCCACCTACGATGCCGCCATAAACGAATGGGGCAAGCCTTCAAATCTGGCCGACCTCACCAACAAATACAACGCTTCGCGCGTGGAACGCATGAAAAAACTGCACGAAGCCATGCGCACCGTCAATCCCGATGCATATTTCATCAACGAAAACCTTGCCGGCGCTCAGGAGGAGAATGAGATGGCCGCTGACGGAGAGCTTAACTGGGCTAACATAAACTACAGTTCATGTCAGTTTGCCATGGGCTACCAGAAGGACGCCAGCCTGAACAACTTCTATGCCCCGCACTACAGCCGCACCTGGGGCTCCACCGTGAGCTATGCCGAAAGCCACGACGAGGAGCGCATGGCCTACAAGCAGAAAACCTACGGCGCCGCCGGCGTGAAAGGCAACGCCGACATGAGCATGCGCCGTCTCGGCTCTGTGGCCGCGCAGATGATTCTCACCCCCGGCGCCCACATGATATGGCAGTTCCAGGAACTCGGCGACGACCAGACCACCAAGAATGCAACCGGCGGCAACAACACCGGCAACAAGAAAGTGGTATGGAGCCTGCTTGACAAGCCCGCCAACAAGTCGCTGCACGACAGCTACGCCAACCTGTGCAAAATCCGCAACTCCAACCGCGCGCTCTTCACACAGGACGCCGAGACTTACGTGACCCTCAACCCGTGGACATCCGGACGCTCCATAGCCCTCATTTCAGGCACACGCCAGCTGCTGCTTGTGGTCAACCCTGCCGTAAGCGGCAACCCGATTGAGATGTTCGTGCCGATGACCGTGGATTTCAGCCGTCTGGAGCTTCTTGACGCCAGCCCCTCCACCACCACAGAACTCAACAACCGCTATGTCAAAGGTCTGGCTCCGGGCGCATATGCCGTGTACGGCACTCCCGAGACATCCGCAATTGAATCAATCGGGGCCGATGCTTCCGCAGCAGGATTCTCGGTTGAAGTTGTGGGCGGCAACATAACTGTGACGGCAGCCGACGGACGCACCCTCACCGGGGATGAATTCGAGGTGTACACCACTACAGGCATGCGGGTAAGCCCCGAAGCCCCCGCCAAAGGCATCTACATTGTCCGGGCCCTCGGCGCGGCAGCTAAAATCCGCATCTGATCCTTATCAACATAAACAAGCGGCGGCGCAGTGCTCTTCGACACTGCGCCGCCGGATTTATAACCATATTTTTCAGTTGTAGGGTCGCGACCTGTCGCGACTGCAGCCTTTAGGAATCCACTGAGCTATTGGATTCTGAGTATTATTCCGATTCTCGTTTGCAGTCGCGACAGGTCGCGACCCTACCATTTGGAATGACTTTATTTAGGATTCACTTGATAAATTACTGACAGTACGGCTATTTGTAATCACACCATTTATTTATGCTTCAATGGCAAATGGCACTGTATCGTTTTGGAGCGGCCGGCAATCAGAAATAGAAATTGGTGGTCTTGGGATAAAACAGCATGCCGGAGCCTACTTCCTGAGCCACGCTCTCACCCATCGAGTTGGCCACGATGGCCAGGGCGAAACGCATGGCCGAGGCGGGGCCGTTGGCGGTGATGATGCGGTCGAGCGCGATTACAGGTGCATCGCGGTAGACGGCACCGCACATCTGTTTTTCAAACGACGGATAGCATGTGGCCTCCTTACCTTCGAGAATGCCGAGCGAAGCAAGCACCACGGCAGGTGCGGCGCAGATAGCTGCAATCTTGCCGCCGAGAGCCTGATTTTTGAGCAGAGAACACAATGGTGCGTATTTCGCGAGATTGGTGGAACCGGGCATACCGCCGGGAACGATTAGCCATTCCGGAGTTAGGAAATCGGTTTTCTCATACACACTGTCGGCAGTAACGGTCACACCATGAGCGCCTGTCACCTCACGGGTGGGCAGAATCGAAACAGTTTTCACATCCATGCCTGCACGGCGCATCACATCAACCACAGTCAGAGCCTCGACTTCCTCGAAACCCGGAGCAAGAAAAAGGTAAGAAGTGTTCATAACGACTAAGTTTTAGGTTGTTAGTAATAATCGTATTGTAATGATAGAGTTATAAAAGAACAAAAAAGATAAGGGTTGAGCCGGTACTGCCGGAGATAACTGTGGTGAGAGGTTGAAAGTATGACTGGATAATATCGGCTGCCATCACTATGGCTTCCGTAGACCGGAAACCACATTTGTATGGCTAAATGCAAATATGCGATTAAAAGTTCAATTTCACAAATAAAAAAACGGGCTTTCGATGTAACCTGCTAAAAAAACGCCTTTTGCTTTGGCAGATTTTGGAAAATGCGTATCTTTGTGCGCTTAAAGCGCGCCTACACCTCAACGATGTCGGCGTCACACCCACTGAAAATAAAACAAAACATAAACCATTTATTATCCAAGCGTTGCCGCAGGCTCGCTACGTCCCGACGGCATATGCTTGATATTAAATTATTTACAACACTAAATGTCAACACTCGAACAAATCCGTCAGCGCCCCATCCTGATTATCTCCATTCTGGGCCTGGCACTCTTGCTGTTCATCCTGACGGCCGTTGACCGTCCGGGCGAACTGTTCACCGACAACCACACCGTGGCCAAAGTCGACGGTGAGAAGATCGATTACATGGAATTCCAGAAACGCGTGGAGCGTCAGCAGGAGCAGATGCAGCAGCGCGGATACAGCAACGTGGATCCCGCACAGGTGCAGGAATACGTGCTCCAGCAGATGATTTCCGAGACACTGATGCAGAAAGAGTTCGACCGTCTGGGCCTCACCGTTACCGACGCTGAGCTTTCAAACGCCCTGCTCGGCAAGACACCCCACCCCTACGTGCAGCAGATGGTGCAGAGCATGGGTATCCCCAGCGCACAGCTCCTTTGGGAGGCTGCCAACAACCCCACCAAGGCTGGCATCACCCCCGACCAGGCTCCCGCCTACCAGCAGGCTTGGCTCGCACTCGAAAAGGACACCGAGCAGATGCTCCTCCAGCAGAAGTTCATGAGCCAGTTCGCCGGTGTGCTCACCGCCAACAAGCTTGACGCCGAAGCCATCTTCAACGACAACGCCTCGACATCGACCATCGCATACGCAAAGAAGGACCTCTCCTCGCTCAAGGATGAAGATTTCCCCGTTACCGACGCCGAAATCAACGACCTCTACAACACCGAGAAGAACCGCTACCGCATCAATGAGCCGCAGCACATGGTAAGCTACATCGCCGTTGACGTGGTTCCCTCCACCGACGACCTCGCTGCCGCCCAGAAGGAAGTCGAGGACGCCATGGTCGGCCTCCGTCTCAACGAAGGCACAGAAGCCGTGGCTTCGAACGGCAAGTTCTACGTGAACCGCGTGTCGGCCACCGCATCCTCGCTGGCTCCCGCACTCCGCAAAGCCGTTCCCGGAATGGCAAAGGACTCAGTAGCCATGGTATCGTTCATCGACAACCAGTACACCATCGCCAAGCTGCTCGACACAACCACTTCGGTTGACTCGGTTCTGGTTGACCTCGCATTCATCAACGAAAGCGTGGACGCAGATTCGATTATCAGCCGCCTCAACACCGGTGCATCGAAAGTTGACCTCGGCGAAGCCCTCTCGCAGAGCCAGGACAGCATCTGGGTATCGCTCCTTGACCCCTCGATTGCCACTCTCAAGGATGAGATCGCCAATGCAGAAACCGGCAAATATTTCAAGCCTGCCAACGGCCAGCCCGGCATGACCATCCGTGTGGTCAACCGCAAAGCCCCCGTCACAGTGTACGACGTTGCCGAAATCACCTACGATGTGATCCCCTCCAACGCCACCATCCAGAAGCTTAACGGCGACCTCCGCAAGTTCCTCGACACCAACACCACCGCAGCCGCATTCAGCGCAGAAGCCACCAAGGCCGGCTATTCGGCACTCACCGCAGTTGTGACCCCCTCCACCCTGAGCATCAACGGCCTCCCCGAAAGCCGCGGAGCCGCCAAATGGGCGCTCGGAGCCAAGAAGGGTCAGGTTAGCGGCGTGTTCAACAACGACCGCGACTCCCGCCTGCTCGCTGTGGCTGTGAACGACATCTACGACGGCAAGTTTGTGCCCGCCACCAACGAACAGGTACGCACTTTCCTCACCAACAAGGTGCGCAACAGCAAGAAGGCCGCAAAACTCGTGGCTGACTTCACCGGCAAGGGCAAATCGGTGGCCGAATATGCCGCCGCCATGGGCGTGAAAGCCGACACCACCCAGGTTACATTCGGTCAGGCTTACGTGGCCAACTTCCCCATGTATGAAAGCGCCCTGCAGGCCAATGTGGCTGTTGCCAAGCCCGGCGCTCTCGTAGGCCCGATCGCTCTCAACCAGAGTGTAGTGGTGTTCACCGTGACAAACGTGAACAACCAGGGCCGTAAGTTCGACTTCGAGAACGATGCAATGGTGTTCAACCAGCGTGAAGGCGCAGCCTCGTTCCAGCGCACACTGCCCGACGTAATCCTCGGCAACAAGAAAATCGACAATAAGATCCAGAAATTCTACAGCGACCGCCAGTAATCAAGCTTGCGTCTCGCAATCCGGCATAACAAAGGCGGTGAGTCACTCCAACGACGCACCGCCTTTGACTTATCTTCCACCAAAACCTTAACAACCATGAAAACAAACACCTTAGCCACACTGGCCTGGGCCGCCGGAATCATATGCACTGCACCTTCCGTCAATGCCCAAAGCCAACAGCCAGACTCGCCTGCCACCCAGACAGCGCGGTTCACCGACGGCTGGATGGCGCCATATTTCGGCCTGACCACTGATGCTCAGCGCACCTGGGATGTGGAGGTATGCATGGAGCAGGACGGCAGCAATCTCAGGGTGATAAATCCCTACGGAAGCGCCGGATTCAAACAGGCCGCAGGCGAATCAAACGCCACAACCAAGCCGCACGACATAGTGTTCGACATCTCGGATCCGGATTTTGTCCGGGTGAAGCTGGCAGAAGCATACACATCACCTGAAGGGGTATTGGGCAACGGAGCGCAGACCGTATGGGTGCAAGGCCGCGCCGACTACCTGGTTGCCGCCGGACGCACCCCCGAAGTAATCACTCAGAACACCTTGCACTCCACTTTCGACGGCACCACACTCATTGTGCCGCAGGCCGTACTCGGATTCTCCTCCAACCCGCTCCAATGCGGCGAAACATGGAATGCCGGAACGTTCTCCACCCGTCTGGAGCTGAAACAAAGTGCGGTCGAGACAATCCTGACCGATGACACCATTCAGCCTGACGGAGCAACCGGACCCGAATATTTCAACCTCCAGGGCATGCCGGTGTCCCATCCCGAATCCGGCAACCTCTACATCGAACGCAGCGGCCACAACGCGCGCCTCGTCCAAATGTAAACATACAATACTTCTATAACCTCTCGATATGGAAAAATGGAAAACCCTGGCGTCGGAATATCTGTTCCGGCGCCCGTGGCTGACAGCCCGTCGCGACACCGTGCAACTTCCCAACGGCGTGGTGCACGACGAATACTACGTGCTTGAATATCCCACATGGGTAAACGTCATAGCCATCACCACCGACGGCCGGTTCGTAATGGTTGAACAATATCGCCACGGCCTTCAGGATATATTCACAGAACTTGTGGCCGGTGTAGCCGAGAAAGGCGAGACCCCTCTTGAAGCCGCAAAGCGCGAACTGCTCGAAGAAACCGGCTTCGGCGGCGGCGAATGGACGCTTAACACCGTCCTGTCGGCCAACCCCGGCAGCCAGAACAATCTCACCTATTCGTTCATTGCCAGCGGGGTGGAACAGATTGCCGGACAGCATCTCGATTCCACCGAAGATGTCAGCGTGCGCATCCTCACCCGTGAAGAAGTGTACCGTATGCTCGCCGACGATGAAATGAAGCAGGCACTCATGGCTGCTCCCCTGTGGAAATACTTCGCCCTCAATCCCCGCTGACCATCCTGAGCGTTCGCCCGTCGCGGCGGCCGTGGAAAAATCTGTCGAGCACACGGGCATAGATATCGTCAGGCGAGACCATGTCAAACAATGTCATGGACGACCGCAGTTTCACGCTGTCAACATTTCCGAACACATCCACAATGTCCACTTCCGGCAATGCCAGAACCGCCTCGGTCACAGCCCTCAGCCGCCGGTTAAGCTCCGGATGCTCCAGATAGGCGGCAGCCTCATATATTCCGGCGAGACCGTAGAACTCCGATTTGTAGGAATAACCCAGATGCTTGTGCTGCGGAAACACAAACCACATCCAGTGCGTCTGTTTACGCCCCGCCTGCAATTCCTCCAACGCCATAGGATAAGCATAGTCCTGCGCAGTAATAAACCGTTCAAGGTTATATTTGTCCTGTTCCATATCTATATTCATATGAGTCAGATTTTTTGCAATATTACCAATTTTATCCGGAATTGATGGCATGCCGCCCTCCAAAACGAAGGACGGTGGCAACAAGTCAATGCTGTTAGATTAAAGGCTAAACCAACAATCAAACGGAATAACTGCAGGCACAATCATCCTGAAATCATGGCACTTTTCGAAATTCTTGCCAAAACTTGAAAAAACCGATAGTCCTATTAGAGAAATACGAGATAACGGAATTTTATTAAAATAAACATGTAATACATCTGTTCGAAAGTTAAATGAATAGAAACCAGAAAGGATTAGACCGGTGTGTCATCCAATCTAATCCTATTATGACGTACGTTTCATTATGGGGAAGCCAATGAAATTACATTAAGGACTCTCCTTATATTTTCCCAAAAATAAAGCTCTTAGAATTACAGTCTGTTTTTATGATTTGAGCACAAAATACCTGTTGATATTTATGATGTAATTAACGTATGAATTTATATTCTCCTATTTTATCTTTATTGTTGAACAAGGATAAAACATATATTCCGGCGGATAAATCGTTTATAGAAATCTGATTATCTTGAATCCGCAACGTTTCCATCGATGCTCCCGGACGACTGATATTCGTTGCCACACAAGACAATTGTCCTGACTCTAAAATCCTCTTTGACACACCTTCAATTGTGATATAATTATCATCATGTGTAAATAATACCGCATTGTCAGCATACCCAAGTGGAGGAATAGTGATTATATTGCTTGTCGCATAGCCGTTTGCATTATAAGAGATGACCTTTAGTTGAGTGGTCAGTTCCCGGTCAAGATTAGCTATGAAATAGCCCTTGCGGAAATCATAAACCTCATACTGAAAAGGCAGTGCTTCCCCTTCATCCAATTGTTCCACTACAACTTTTGTTGTACCCTCAACATTTCTTATTCCAACTTCAACATCAATAAAATACTCGTCACTAAGGACTGTAGGACTACTGTAGGTCGCGAGATTTTCATCCGAATGGATTTTAGAATATTTAATCTGTGCCTGCTGTGGCGTAAAATCCCGGGTAAAATATTTAACTGCATAATCCTTATATACACCTCCCGCCAGAAAATCTGGATGTGTAGTGCATTGAGTAAGTCTGTATCTTAATCCACCTGTTGTGCCGCGAGCATATTGGTTTTCTTCATAATTTAATTGTAGTTCCTGCACATTGAGAGTAATTGAAGGGTTGGCTTCAGGAATTATTTTAATACAATCCCATTCTCCATTCTTAAGCAACACGGATAAAGACACAGCATTCCCCATTGCTCCTTGCGGAGAAAACAGATTAAAGCGAGTACAATAATCATCAGTCGAGACATAGTCGTTGGAAGAATTTGCACGATTACGACTTCTACTGACATTAATATCTGAAGAATGTCCTAAGTCTACAGTGTTCAATTTCCGAGCGATGCGGTTAGGAAAAGATAACGATATTGTTCCACGATAAGCTATGACGTCTCTTGATGTACCAGATTGAGAAATGCCTCCAGATGTAGCTCCGGTAGCTAATTCCCGCCGCCAATCAAGCGCTTTCGTAAAAAAGTTATCCCAATCAATTCCGGTGAGATCCCGCACGATATATCCTTTACCAAAATCATACGTAAGAAGTCGTGTTATGGGATTAGATGTATCCGGAATGAAATAACGCAGGGACACCCCATTTTCCCATGGCGACGGGGCGTACATGCTAAATTTATTTGAGTTTCCTGCACCCACCGACACCGCCAATGAACCTTTAGTGGCATTGACATACGCCGTTTTCGGATCATTGCTGCCGATTGAGCCATATACATGTGTCTCAAAAGGAGTAAGGCGACCTCCGGAGATATTCATTTCTTGGGTTGCCGCATTTGCGGTAAATCTGGTTGTAAACCCAAGCCCTATGGCTATGTCACGCATTGCAACCGTGACAAAATCATATTTATTCAGATCAGCCTCACCATCAAGCGAGAATGAAAACTCTCCAATCATATTCTTATTATATGTAATTGTCATGTCCTCGCCATCCAGAATAGATACATCTGAAATTTCATCATTAAACCTATGTTGCTGCGTGCTATGATATTCTTTCAACAGAACGCTTTTAATCATAGACAACGGTGATGCGTACATAGAGACACAGTTCCCATTAAAATCATAAGTATATAGTCCGACTTTTGAGAGTGTCTTTCTCGATCCCCTTATCGGTTCCAGTTTGGCCGTAATCTTTATTGGAAGTGTTAGTGGCAGAACTTCCTCCCATAATTTTGCAGCATATTCAAATGCGCCGACCATTTCTTCCGGCCAATCTCCTTCATATGTGACAACCAATTTCGAGCCACTGTTTATCTGTCGGTAATTAGGCAGAACTATATTCACACCCTTGAATACTTCATTAGCATAATTTTCATTCGTAATGGTATTCGTAGTCTGTGCTTGACAAAGAAATGCGCCTATTATAAATAAGCTTAATAACATCCGTTTCATTTTCGTAAATATTTTAGAGAGTTAGTGTGCCCTGTTTTATCGGTATATGCAATTATATAAATCCCTTTGGGAAGATTGGAAATATCCATAGTATCACCACCGGATTGTTCTAAAATTATTTGTCCCTGCATATTATAGATAGCTAAGCAGGATATGTTGGCTGCAGCTCGGATTGAATTCTCCAGAATCTCCAAAGAATTTTGAGCGTCCACAAAGTGGTCTTCAGTGCCTGCAAGGCGCTTTAATTCTTCGATTCGGTTCAATATATCACTATCTGTAATGTAATCTGTGGTGCAGATAATGTCGCTGATAACATGCCCGAACTCATTCCATGCTTCTACTTTAAGATATTCTCCCCATTCGGCATCATAAACTACCTCAATATTATCATGACATTGAGGATATGACATTCCCGTTGAGAAAAAACAATTCTCGGATGAGAACAAAAACCAATCGGTTAAATGGACCCAAAAGGAGGTTGCACCTTCGGCATCTACCCGAAATGAAAATGTTCCATTTGGATAAATCGCATCTATATCCCAGTTATATACATATGTGAAAGATATGTTACTGATTTCGGGGTGCTTTGGTAGCAGACCGAATTTTACAGTACGAACTTCTTCTATGTCGCCATCGGTTTTAAAACTCACACGGATTTCATAGAGCGAGCGGTAGCTCTCGGGGTCATATTCCCTGTGTGCGTCCACCCACTTTACATTTCGTGGATTGAACACACAGTCACCTGATTCAACTTTGGCATCAACCTCTTCATAACCATTGTTGGAAGTACGCATGCATATACTCCATTCCCCGGCTATGCTCTTATCCGATAAGGAAAATGTCAACTCCTCCGGTGATGTAAACACATGGAAAAAATCATACACCTCTCCACCCTGCTGAACAACGGGTGAAATTATCTGCGCCGCATTGATTGTGAATCCAATACAAGCGATTATAATGACTGAAAACAATGTCTGAATCTTCATCGTAATAACATTTTCTTTGTTTCTATACATGATCCATTCTTAAAATGCCGGATAATAATGAACCCGGTATATTGTAAGTCCTTAATATCAGTTATATCCGGCAGTCGGGTCAATTCATTGCCGTAAATGTCAAAGATCACATAGCATTCGTCACTCTCTGCCACGGAACCGGAATCAATTCCAGAATGAGGTCTACGGGGTGAATCATATTCATTATATTCGTTCGATACCCCCCCATATGGCTGTAGTTCAATTGTAAATGTGGATTTCCCATATTGATTCTCCGCAGAGAAATCTATCCAGGCATAATATGGGGAAGTGATATGGTCGGCCACTCCTATAACAATGCAAGGTTCCTGAATATAGCATGATTTTATTATCGAGCTATATTCCTCCTCGACATCAACCCTGACTTTATCGGCTCCACGATATTTGACCTTATAATAGGCATCGTAGGAAGCATATGGGGAATTATCCACTATTTTTACAATCTCTGCATTCTCAATCAGAGGTTTCAACTCAAGAAAAACCTTAAACGGTGTTGCATTCACCTCTTTCCCATTGATATGACAACTAAATGTCAATGTCCCTTCTATATCGCCATTGATGTTTATTTTATATGGAGTTTCATCTGTAATCGCCTCAATGCGGCAAGACAAATTATTATCAACCAGGGTCTTGACTTGGGTGCTGCCATCTGCCAACGGCAGAGAGAACTCCCATGTCGGGTTTGAAACCGAGTAAGAAGTATTGGCAATCCTGAAAACATGTGGCTCATATGCCGATGCAAGGCCGGTGTCCGGCACATCGTCACTAATGATTGTTAATTGTGCCTGACGCTCAATGTTCCATCCCAACCCATTCAGGATGTTTTTTGTGTCGGCATCAACTTGAAGGATATAACTTCCGGATTGCAATGCTCCCCTCATCAGAGAATTTGTGTTATCTAAATAGGTGAAAGGAGGTGTATCCATGCTGAAGGGAGGCGACTGCAAAGGGAAAACAGCATTCTGCAATTGGACAGAAAAAGTTTTACCTGAAGCCTCAACGTAACTCTTTAATGCGGCATTCGGTCGACCTCCACTCACACTGATTGACGCAAGAAACTGACCGTTTGAATCCACAACAAGTTTATCAAACAACGAGTATCCACGTTTACATGAAAAGTAATAGGCATTATTCTCATTCATGCGCACGCTCGATCCAAACCCCATTGTTAGCGCAATGGCCCTCATTATTCCGAATGTTAAATTATTCCCATCGGACACGATATTTTCACCCACATTATAATCCCATGTCGCATTTTTATTGATCGTAATTTTCCCGTCAGGCGTTTCATACGATCTACCCACATTTTGATCTAGATATGCAGAAAGGGCCACCGGCGTGTATCCTGATGATGTATTGATATAATGAACATCTGTTCGAATATCTTCTTCCAAATCAGCCATATTTACTTCCAGAAATATGGAACTTGCACTTCTGATATTCGCTTTCCATATATCAATTGCATATTCAAGGCACTTTGTTACTTCTTCGGATAAGCCGTTTGTCTTATACACAATAGTTATGGCATTATTACTTGACCGCTGCTGTTTTGATAATATCGGGATTTTAATATTGTTTTGAACAGGACTTACATATGTGTCGGAATAAGTCAGTACAACATCTTCCACGTCCTGCGCAATTAAAGTGAATGGTGCAATACAAACAAGCGCACACCAAACGTAAAGATGCTTCATTGCATCCCGCACAATTCTGACGGAAGAATGTAACGAAGAAATGTCAATAATCTTTTTCATAAACTCTGTGTTCTTTAATGTTGATGAATGGTTTTTATGATTTGAAGGTAATCCAGTTTTTCCTTTTTTCAGAAATCCAGTTGACAGCATATGTTCGGATATAAATATAACGTGGAAAGTGGCTCAAATCAAGATGTGTTAGAAAAATTCCGAAATGTTAACGCGCAATTCACAACAAGTCAATAAGATGCAGAGACGGGTGTATAATTTTTTGTTTTTGAGGCAAAATCGGAATGCACAAAAACTGCCCTTTAAAGCCGTTTATTTCACTACTTTTTTTGCAATTTTCCGGACATGCATAACAAACAAGCGCCCAAGGCTTGCTTATGTACGTAATTTGTTTTGTCCCCATTCCTGTGCATCTTAGAGAGTGTTTGAATTTAACACGAAGAAATCATCAAAGAATTCTTTTCATTCATTCAAAGGTCTTTTTCGCCTGCTTCCGCCAAGTTTCATCGGTCACGATGCCCGCATCGCCCCCTCTTCAACTCGCGGAATCAGTCTGAAAAATCCTCTTTGAGTGAATGAAAGTGAAATTCAAACACTCTCTTAAAACTTCATACATTGGAGAGTTGCTGGCGTTATTTGGGGGTGTTGAAAATTTTATTTACATTTGTGAGTAGAATCTCCGGGAGGGCTGCGGCGCTCCGGAGGCAGTCAGACAAATCTCATAAAACGCGATAATTATGCGAACCAACTATAAGCGCGTACTTCTCAAACTCAGCGGCGAATCGCTCATGGGAAGCCAGCACTACGGAATAGACCCCGAACGTCTCGGCCAGTATGCCGAGCAGATAAAAGCCGTGGCACAAAGCGGCGTGCAGGTGGCCATCGTGATTGGCGGAGGCAACATCTTCCGCGGCATGCAGGGAGCAGCCAAGGGTTTCGACCGCGTGAAAGGCGACCAGATGGGGATGCTTGCCACCGTTATCAATTCGCTGGCGCTCAGTTCGGCCCTGACATCCATCGGGCAGCCGGCCGGCGTGTTCACCGCCCTCAACATGTATCCCATCGGGGAATACTACAGCAAATGGAAAGCCATCGAGGCCATGGAGGCCGGCAAGGTGGCCATCCTGTCGGGCGGCACAGGCAATCCGTTCTTCACCACCGACACCGGCGCTGCCCTGCGCGGAGTGGAAGTGGAGGCCGACGTGATGCTCAAAGGCACCCGCGTTGACGGCATATACACTGCCGATCCGGAGAAAGACCCCACGGCCACAAAATTCACCGAAATCACTTACGACGAGGTGTACACACGCGGCCTGAAAGTGATGGACCTCACCGCCACCGCCCTGTGCAAGGAGAACAAGCTCCCGATCATAGTGTTCGACATGGACACCCCGGGCAACCTGAAAAAAGTGCTCGAAGGCGAGCCTATCGGCACACTTGTCTATTGACCGCATCCCATCCAAATCAATCAACACAAATAAACAACCCTCTTTTTACCATACCCAATGACTGATCCGAAAACCTATCTCGACCCGGCTGAAGAGAAAATGGAAATGGCCGTGATGTATCTCGACGAAACCCTGCAGCGTATCCGTGCAGGCAAGGCCAATCCCAAAATTCTCGACGGCATCCGCGTGGACTACTACGGGTCGCAGGCTCCCATCTCGAACGTGGCCAACGTGTCGGTGCCCGACGCCCGCACCATCGCCATCACCCCCTGGGAGAAATCGATGTTCAAGGAGATTGAGAAAGCAATCATCAACTCCGACCTCGGCATCACTCCCGAAAACAATGGCGAGGTGATCCGCATCGGCATCCCGCCCCTCACCGAGGAGCGCCGCAAGCAGCTCGTGAAGCAGTGCAAAACCGAGGCCGAGCAGGCAAAAGTGAGCGTGCGCAACGCCCGCCGCGACGCCATCGAGGGGCTTAAAAAGGCCGTCAAGCAGGGCATGCCCGAGGACGTGGAGAAGGATGCCGAGACCACAGCCCAGAAAATCCACGACAAATATCTCAAACGCATCGACGAGATTTTCGCCGCAAAAGAGAAAGAGATTCTCACCGTGTGATCATCACGTTGCCGCTGCTTACGGCAACCACCCATACACTAACCGGAGTGTGTCATGGCACCGCAATGCCGTGGCACGCTTCCGGTTGTATTGATTATAAGCAGACACCTGAAACTTACAAAACGTTCACATCCGAAAACGTTAACAGTAATCACTGACAAGTATGCAACGCGTCCTGTTTCACAGCACTATCTTCGGGCCTATCCATTCGCGCAGGCTCGGCACATCGCTCGGCGTGAACCTAATGCCAGACGACGGAAAAGTATGCACGTTCGACTGCCTTTATTGCGAGGCCGGATTCAACGCCCAGGGTCCCGGCACCACCGGACTGCCCCCGCGTGAGGCGGTGGCCGCGCAGCTTGAGGCAAAGCTCCGCGAGATGCATGCCGACGGGACGACGCTCGACGTGATCACCTTCTCAGGCAACGGCGAGCCTACACTGCATCCCGAGTTCCCGGCCATCATAGCCGACACCATGCGGCTGCGCGACAGCTTCTATCCCGAAGCCAAGGTCAGCGTACTCACCAACTCCACCCGTATCTTCACCCCTGAAGTCTCCGAGGCCCTGAAGAAAGTGGACAACAATATCCTCAAGCTCGACTCCGCCGTTGAAGAGACCATGCGGATCATCGACCGCCCCACATCGCCGACGTTCACCGTCGAGAAAGTGGTGGAATCATTGCGGCAGTTCGCAGGTACGGGCATCATCCAGACCATGATGGTGCGCGGCCAATGGGAAGGTAAGGAGTTCGACAACACCACTCCCGCCGAGGTCGACGCCCTCATCCAAGCCTACCGGCGCATCGGTCCGCGCGAGATAATGCTCTATTCGCTCGACCGCACCACCCCGGCAAAGACACTCGTGAAAATCGAGGCGCCCGAACTTAAGGCAATCGGCGAACAGATCGCCGAGGCAACCGGCATACCGGTACAGGTGAACTAAACAACCCCTACAACCACATATGCTCCCGCCATTTCTCCAACCCGGCGACCGCATCGCCATCCTCTCGCCCGCTTCGGCCATAGCGCATGAGCGCATCGACGGAGCGGCAGCCACATTGCGCCGTTTAGGCTATGAACCGGTAGTGATGCCGCATGCAAAAGGGGTGCACGGCTCGTTCAGCGGCACGGTGGAAGAGCGACTGTCCGACCTCACCGCCGCACTGACCGACCCATCGGTGAAAGCCATCCTCTGCTCGCGCGGAGGCTACGGCTGCGTGCATCTGCTGCAGGAACTTGACAAAATTCCTGCCGGACACTTCAACAAATGGCTCATCGGGTTCAGCGACATCACCGCCCTGCACGCCTTGTGGGGGCGCAAAGGTTACGCGTCGCTGCATGCCTCCATGGCCAAGGCGTTCGCCGCACACGGCACTCCGGATGCCATCGCAGGGCTTGACGAGGAGATTGCCATCCTGCAGGGCGAGAACGTGACAATCAAGACTCTATCCGACGGCTCACAACAGTGTGCCGACCATCCGGGCAAAGCACATGCACCGGTGCTCGGGGGAAACCTCGCCGTTCTCGGCGGACTGATAGGCACGCCGTTCGACCCACTGGCGGCCGCCGCACGCCGCGGAGAGGATTTTATCCTGCTCGTAGAGGACATAGCCGAGCCTATCTATAAAGTGGAACGCATACTCCACCAGCTGCTTCTCACCGGTTCCCTCGAGCATATGAAGGGGCTGATTGCAGGCGATTTCACGGAATACAGACCATCACGCGACCATGCCGGCATGCAGCAGATGATCGAGGCATTCATTGCCCGCAACCTGCGCGGCAAGACGGATATACCCGTGACCTACAGTATATCCGTAGGCCACAGGGACGAAGCGAACTATCCCGTGATTCTCAATTGTCCGGCCACACTGGAAGTTACCGCCGGAAACAGCACCCGGCCGGGCGCCACAGCCACCACCCTCACTTTCAGCTGATTGTTACCAGCCGCCTGAGGCGCCGCCGCCGCCGGTCATACCGCCGCCGAACGAGCCGCCGCTGAAACCGCCGCCACCGCCGAAGCCACCATGGCCACCTCCGGGGATAATAACTACCGGAGGCACCGCCTCCTTGGCAATGACATAGGGTTTCTCGAAACGTTTCTTGCAGTTGAGACATGCGTAGTCCTTCACACCCCTCCCTTCACGGGTGGTTGTGGGGCGGATAATCATGCGGTCGTTGGTGAGCACGCACGCACGCGCATGGCATGAGGGGCACACCGTGTAGTTTTTCTTAGGATTCACATAGGGAATTATATCGGTCTCGCCGCACGACGGGCATCGCCACACGTCGTAGTCCACCGAATCCAGGCGTTCCTCGGCATCCTGGCTCGGAGTGAGATAGGCGTTGTCGTTATCCTCATCCACACGCTCCATGCGAGTGGAACAGTTGGGGCACAGGCGCTTATGCATGCGGATGTGGCGCATCAGAAGCACCATAACAATGTAGGCGGGGAACACGCATCCAAGCGTCAGGAACGAGGCCATGAGCATGGCCAGACGGATGCCGTCGAGCGAACTGTAACGGCTGGAAGTGGGGCGCCTGCGCTCGCTGAAATAGATTCCCAACACCAGAACAAGCGCCACCACACCGGCCACGGCGCAGATTCCGATATAAAATTCAAAGAAGTCATCATCCTCATCGGCGGCATCCGACTGCTGCGCCGACATAAGTTCCTCCCGCGCCTCGTCTGAAGTCATGGCCTTGTGCATTGTGGAAAGAGCAGCCAGCACACCGCCGTCGTAATCCCCTGTGCGGAAATGCGGAGCCATATCGTGCCTTATTATGTTGGAAGCTATCACGTCGGGGAGCACCCCTTCGGCGCCGTAGCCGGTGCGTATCACCGCCTTACGGTCGCCGGTAGAGATAAGCACGAGCACACCGTTGTCCTTGTCGCCCTTACCGATGCCCCATTCCGAAAAAAGGCGGGTGGCGAAATCGTCGATGTCCTCTCCATCCAGATCCGGCACTATTACCACCACCGGTTCGGCCGAAGCCTCACGCCATATGGAGGCAAGTGTGGAATCGGCGTGCGCCCGCGCCTGCGCCGACATGGCGCCTGCCATATCCGACACATACCGCGTGCGGTCGGCCACATGCACATTGGGAATGTCCTCAACCGTGAGGGCGTGAACAGGGAGGATGCAGGCGAGTAAGAAGAAGAATGCCGAAAGGCGGGTCAGGAGTTTCATTGTGCTTGTTTGGAGATTGGTGATTTCCGCGATGAATCGCGGAAGCCGATACAAAAATGGATTTAGAGAGACGGAGAGGGGGCAGACTGACGAAGGCAAGGGAGAGGGAAATGGGGTCAGACTGCCGGGAGGGAGAGGCCGTTGAGCTTGCGGTAGAGGTCGAGGGCATAGACATCGGTCATAGCCGAGACGTGGTCCACAACAGCCTGGATGCGGTGGTAAAGCTCGGGGGCATGCACGTCGTACTGCTGCGGCACTTGCGACAGAAGCAGCCGCGAATAGTTGAGCGTGGGGTTGCATACGGCATGCACCAGTTTTTCGAGCAGGAAGGTGATGATGCGGTTACCGGCCAGTTCGATGTTCACCACATCGGGGGCGCGGTAGATGCGTTCCCAGCTCAAGGCGTTGCACTGCGCGAACGCCGCATGCTGCAGTTCCGGCACCTTGTCGAGCAGATGTCCGGTGAACTCCCCGCGAAGGATGGCATCCTCGTTGGCCACGAACGCCTCGGCGCAACTCTGCACCAGGGCACCGATCACACCTGAGCGCAGATAGGCAATCTGCTCGTTGGGGTCGGCGATCATGCCCATAACCTCCTCGCAGCGCGCCTGTCGCTGCGGTTCGAAGAAGGCCAGGAAGAGCTGTTTCACTTCCGGTGTGGAGAGAATTTTCAGTTTATGCGCGTCCTCGATATCCATCACTTCGTAGCAGATATCGTCGGCCGCCTCCACAAGGTAGACCAGCGGGTGGCGTGCATAGCTGAGCCGGTCGGTACCGTTGTCCTCAATGCATATGATGCCCAACTGCGAGGCGATGCGCCGGAAACTGTCGCGTTCGGTGGTGAAGAAACCGAACTTGTTGCGCGTCCCCGCAAGGGTAGAGCTGTAAGGGTATTTCACAATCGAGGCCAGCATGGAGTAGGTCATGGCGAAGCCGCCGTTGCGCCTGCCGTTGAAGCTGTGGGTGAGCAGTCGGAACGCGTTGGCGTTCCCTTCGAAATGCACCAGATCGGCCCAGCATTCGGGGGGAAGCTGCTGCTGCAGCGGAGCGCCCGCACCTTCGGAAAAGAAGGTGGAGATGGCCGTCTCGCCCGAATGGCCGAAGGGGGGATTGCCCAGATCGTGGGCCAGACAGGCTGCCGCCACAATCTCGCCTATCGAATCGAGCGCGGCTCGGGTGGCGGCATCAGTGTGCCGCGCACGCAGGGCCGATGCCACCTCATTAGCCATCGAACGCCCCACACAAGCCACCTCCATGCTGTGGGTGAGCCTGTTGTGCACAAACACACTGCCCGGGAGCGGGAACACCTGGGTCTTGTTCTGGAGCCGGCGGAAGGGTGAGGAGAACACCATGCGGTCAAAATCGCGCTGAAAATCGGAACGCGTGCCGCCGTTGCGGCTGTCGTGGTAGTTCTCCAGCCCGAATCGGCGGTCGGACACAAGGGTGGCCCATTCCATCGGCCTGTTATGCCGTGATGCAGACTGGTCTGATTTATGCGCGGTCATGTTCATTCTTGTTGGTCTCCACCTTCCGGGAGGAGATCGTCATATTTCTGATACAGGAAATCGTTGTAGGGGAAACGCTCGGCATGAATCTGGCGGGCCTTTTCGTAAATGAGCTGCTTGAGCTCATCGATATTGGTGCCCTTCTTGGCCGACACGAACACGCAGTTGCCCGGGTCAAGGCGGTTCATCCACGTGGCTTTCAGTTCATCGAGGGGGATGTTGCGCGCGGTGCGCGGGGTGAGGTCGTCGGCATCTTTGGGGATATGGCTGTATGCATCAATCTTATTGAACACCATGATCATGGGCTTGTCGGCAGAGCCGCATACCTCGGCAAGCGTCTTGTTCACCACCTCTATCTGCTCTTCGAACTGCGGATGGCTTATGTCGACCACATGCAGCAGCAGGTCGGCGTCGCGCACCTCGTCGAGAGTGGATTTGAACGATTCGACAAGGTGGGTGGGGAGCTTGCGGATGAATCCAACGGTGTCGGTGAGCAGAAACGGCAGATTCTCGATAGTCACCTTGCGCACGGTGGTGTCCAAAGTAGCGAACAGCTTGTTCTCGGCAAACACGTCGCTCTTGCTCAGCAGATTCATCAGCGTGGATTTCCCCACATTGGTGTAGCCCACAAGAGCCACGCGGGTGAGCTTGCCACGATTCTTGCGCTGGAGGGTTTTCTGCCGGTCAATGTCGCGAAGCTCCTCCTTGAGCAGCGAGATGCGCCGCAGGATGATACGGCGGTCGGTCTCGATCTGAGTTTCACCGGGACCACGCATACCGATACCGCCACGCTGACGCTCCAGGTGGGTCCACATACGTGTCAGCCTCGGGAGCAGGTACTGGTACTGCGCCAGCTCCACCTGCGTTTTGGCCGTGGCCGTCTGCGCGCGCTTGGCGAAAATGTCGAGAATTAGACTGGAGCGGTCGAGAATCTTGATCTGCAGCTCCTTTTCGATGTTGGCCACCTGCTTGGACGACAGGTCGTCGTCGAAGATAGCCATGCCTATCTCGTTTTTCTCAACGAATTCCTTTATTTCCGTCAGCTTACCGCTCCCCACGAAGGTGCGCGGATTAGGGTTCTCCACCTTCTGTGTGAACCGTTTCACCACCTGCGCCCCCGCCGTGTCGGCCAGAAACTCAAGTTCGTCAAGATATTCCTCAACCTTTGCCTCATTCTGCTGCTGGGTCACAAGTCCCACAAGCACAGCGCGTTCGGTTGTTTCTTTGCTTATTACTAATTCTTTCATGCTCAATTACAAAACACAGTTGTCAGGCCCTGCGCCTGCACATAACCGTCCTAATTTACAAAGATACGTATAAGTCGAGTGCAAAAGCAAATTAATTTGCTTTTGCCGAGCGAAAGTATCTAAGACCTCTGTCAAAGATAACAATTTTTTGTGGCTCAAGTTGAAATCCCGCCGCCTGTATTTCTGCCGATGCTGTTATCCATGCATAAAACCGCCCCAAAATACTAATGGCGTGACATAAATTTAATAAACAATCGTTCTTATTCATTCAAAAAAATTTGCAGGATTGAAACTTGTTTGTAACTTTGTAGACAGGTAAGAAGACTCAATGCTTACCGATATCGCTTCAGACCTTCCGCAGAACGGGAGGTTTGCGGCGTATCCGCCATTTTCGCACATTGCGATGTGCTTGTCAAAACGATCAGCACCATGACAACCGACCAGTCGCACCCGGCAATGCCGGCCACAACAAGGGATTCACTGGTGATAATCCCTATGTATAACGAAAAGGAAAACGCCGCAGCCATAATCGATGCGGTGCTCGGGCTGTCACATCCTTTTGACATACTGGTAATCGATGACAATTCGCCCGACGGTACGGCCGAAATCGTGAAAGGGAAAATGGCGGCACACCCCGGCCGCGTGCACATAATTGAACGCCGCGGCAAACTCGGACTGGGCACGGCCTACATCGAAGGGTTCCGCTGGGCGTTGGCTCACGGATACGAATATGTGTTCGAGATGGACGCCGATTTCTCCCACAATCCGGCCGACCTGCTGCGCCTGCGCTCGGCGTGCGCCGACGATGGCGCCGACGTGGCAGTAGGCTCGCGCTACATAACCGGAGTTAATGTGGTGAACTGGCCGATGGGGCGTGTGCTCATGAGCTACTTCGCGTCGAAATACGTGCGACTGGTCACGGGGATGAACGTGGCCGACACCACCGCCGGATTCGCATGTTACCGCAGCGAGGTGCTACGTACCATGGAACTCGATAAAATCCGCTTCAAAGGGTATGCGTTCCAGATTGAAATGAAGTTCACTGCCACGCGATGCGGATTCAAAGTGGTCGAAGTGCCTATCGTATTCGTGAACCGCGTGCTGGGAACCAGTAAAATGAGCAGCGGCATTTTCGGCGAAGCCCTGTTCGGAGTGATTCAACTGAAGCTCAACTCACTGACCCGCAAATTCCCGCAGAAGCACACCGGTGCTTCGGGAACGGCCGGGAATTAAGCCATGTTTTAGCATGAAACCTCGAATTCTGACAAACGGCCTGATTGTGAGCGACGGATTCCGGTTCGTCGGCAGCATTGTGGTAGATAAAGGGCTGATTACAAAAGTGGATTTCGGACGGGTTGACACCTCCACCATCGATACTGAAAACTACGAAGTGCTGCCCTGCGACGGCAAAATAATCCTACCGGGTGTGATCGACGAGCATGTGCATTTCCGTGATCCGGGCCTTACCGAAAAGGGGGACATGGCAACCGAAAGCCGCGCGGCACTCGCCGGCGGCATCACCTCGTTCTTCGACATGCCCAACACCAACCCCGCCACCACCTCCATCGAACAGTGGGAACGGAAAATGGAACGTGCAGCCGAATCGTCGGCCATCAACTACTCCTTCTTTTTAGGTGCAACGAACAATAACCTCGACGAAATTCTTCATGCCGACTACACACGCATCCCCGGCGTGAAGCTCTTCATGGGCAGTTCAACCGGCGGGATGCTCGTGGACAACGACAGCACCATACACAGGCTGTTTGCAAATTTCGGGCGCATCATAGCCTGCCATGCCGAAAGCGAAAAGGAGATTGCCGCCAACCGTGCACGCCTTCAGCAACAGTTTCCCGAAGGGATTCCCGTGGAATATCACAGCACCATACGGTCGGCAGAGGCCTGCTTCAAGGCATCGGCAAAAGCCGTGGAGCTGGCACGCGCCACAGGAGCACGCCTCCACCTGATGCACATTTCCACCGCAAAGGAACTGGAACTGCTCACCCCCGGGCCGGTGACGGCAAAACGAATCACAGCCGAAACGTGCCCACACTATCTGTATCTCACCGATGAATCGGTGGCACAGACCGGAGGTCTTACAAAATGTAATCCAGCCCTCAAGACCGAGGAGGACCGCCGCCAGCTGCTCCGCGCCGTGGCCGACGGACGCATTGACACCATCGGCACCGACCACGCTCCCCATCTGCTTGCGCAGAAACAGGGCAATGCCCTCACCGCCGCATCGGGGATGCCATCGGTGCAATTCGCACTCCCTGTAATGATGCATCTGGCCGGCAAAGGCTACTTCACACTGGAGGACGTGGTGGAACGCATGGCCGCCGCCCCGGCAAAGCTCTACGGCATTTCGCGCCGCGGATTCATCCGTCAGCAGTACATGGCCGATCTGGTGATAGTGAACCCGGATTCTGAGTACGAAATAACGCGCGAATCGGTGCTAAGCCCGTGCGGCTGGAGTCCATACGAAGGTCTGCGCACACGTTTCCGCGTGGAGCAGACATGGGTGAACGGCGAACCGGCCTACGTCGACGGGGAATTCACCGGACGCCAGACCCCCCTTGCCGTCCGTTTCGACATCTGACCCTACCCCACGCCCCGAAAACAATAACTGCGCCGTGTCAAAATTCAGATTTGACACGGCGCCGAATTTTTTATTTATCGGGTGGCCGAGATATGGCTTATCTTTTTTACCGGCGCCTGTGATTGTCAGCGCGGTATGGCATCGTAGGCGGCAAGAGCCTCCTCAAAACGGTTGGCAACGTCGGCAAATTTGTAGAGACCGTCGGCATTTTTCTGCAGTCCTTTGAGCGACAGAGGATAAATCATGGGAGGATTGTCGAGCGACAGCAGTTCCATGTTGCGCAGCTGGTCCACACTCTGATAAACCAGATTGATGTCGGCATATTCCTCGCCGTCGGGGCCTGCAAATTTCTCGACAACGATTTTCGAACCGATGGGAGTTTTCTTCTCGATGGCGTTAGGCAGTTCATATTCCTCCACACCGAGTGCGGTGGCCACGGCCGACAGGTTGCTGTCGTGCCCCACAAGGAAGGTGAATTTGCGGTCGGGCGACCTCAATTCGTCATACATGTACTGAATCAGCGGGTGCGATACGTTCACGGCCACGATGGGAGCTGTGAACAGTACGTCCTGATACACATCCTTGATGTGAGCCAGCCGGCTCCAGTCCTCTCGCGTCAGTTTCTTTCCGAATGCGGCCTTGACGCTGTCCGGCTCCTCATAATACTGCAGAATGAAGGCATCCGACGCCGCATTCAGGTCCTTAAGTGCCGAACCGGCCTTCATCGACGGCTCCTTGAACTGCTCGAACACAATCTCCGTGTTGTAGTTCGAGAAATCCTTCAGCTTCGGATCATTCTCCTTGGCCATGGGCGAATCCTTGGTGTCCATCACCTCCTGAATGAATGCGTAGTCGGGGGCGATAGCCTCGTTGATACCCACAATACCCTTCTCACCGCCCATGGCATTGATCTGCTCCATGGCCGTTGCCACGAACTCGGGGCTTACCTTGGTGAGCTGCGGATTAAACAGCGGATCCATCTTGCTGGGAGTGTAGCGGTGGTTTACCTTCACACCGCCAACGGGCATGAAACCGGATGTGAAATACTGCGCCGTGGCGATGCAGCGCTGCATGGAGTTGGCAATCACGTTCACATCATCGGCCGTAGGCGCATAGTTTTCGGGAAACATGCCGGCGTCCACCAGCCATTTGCGGAAATACTGCCCCATCATCGTTTCCAGGGCGCCGCCGCGCGATGTAAGCTCGCTTTTGCCGGCGCTCCATTTGGTCCACTGGTGGGGCGTCATGCGGCCGAGGTCGCTCTTGCTGTCGCTCAGAGGCGAGCGGATGTTGTGGCGGCTGAGCACCACTGCCTCCTTCAGTTTGTATTTATCGTTGAATTCGCGGCTACGTTGAGCCTGCGCGTTGGTGATGTCGGGAATACTCAGACATATAAGAGCTATAAGAGCGGCGATAAGAGTCCTCATGGCTGTGTATGTGTTTTTAAGTGTGAATAATAAAGATTATTGCGGTGATAATTATTGAGCATGCACTTCATTGCTTTGCTGCTTTATTAAACAGCCGCCGAGAGGATTGGTTCAGGGCAGCCGACGTTTTCCCGGGATGTTTAAAAACATAAAATATCCGGCCCCATTTCACACATTTTTAGCAAACAAACATCAAACGCGATGCGTTATTAACAGCGATAATTCTTGAACACACACATTACGCCTATCTATCTCTTCACATTCAACGAACCATTTTATCCACGCTTTTTACTATCACGACATGAAACGCACAATTTTGCTCTTATCCGCAGCAGCCATAGCCATGACAGCAAGTGTGCCTGCCGCCAACGCACAGTATGAGAACAAGCTCACCATCAAGCCCACAGGACGAATCCTGATGGACGGTGCCATATATGCCCCCGACGGCGCCCTCTACAACGAATATGACGAGCAGGGGCAGCTTGTGGAATCGGGGCCGCACTTTGCCGACGGCGTGGCGCTCCCCGACGTGCGCATGGGCGCCAAAGTGAGCTACGGCCACTGGCAGGCGAAAATCGACGTGGGCTACGGCTACCAGAAACTCGGATTCAAGGATGTGTATATCCAGTATAACTTCAACCCGTCGAACTTCCTGCGCGCCGGCTATTTCGTGCACCAGTTCGGCCTGAACGCAGCCACATCAAGCTCGATGAAACCGGCAATGGAAGCGCCCACCACCGACGACTTTTTCAAGGCCACAGGCCGTAACATCGGCATCATGTACGTGCACGACAAGGATGCTTTCTTCACCGGCGTCAGCGCCATTGTGGACGGCTCGTCGATGTCTAAACCCGCCAACGAACAGGGTAAGGTGAGCGCCGGAGCACTCACCCGCCTGGTCTACCGTCCGCTCCGCACCGAAGGACGCGTTGCACAGGTTGGACTTTCACTGTGGTATCAGAGCGCCCTGCATCATCTGGCCGACGACGGCACGGTGACGGAAGGATACTTCGATTACTCGGCCAACTTCCCCTCGCGCGTGAACAAGATCGGGATGCTTTCGGCCAACGTGTCCGATGCCAAGGGTGTGTTCAAGTTGTCGCCTGAAATCGTGTTCGCCTACAACCGCATTGCCCTCGAAGGCCAGTATTACTACATGAACATCGCACGCCGCAACGGGCAGGAGAACTATCGCGCACAGGGCGTGTACGGATTGCTGCGCGGCATCCTTATCGGCGGTGACTACGGCTACTCGCACGGCGACGCCGGTCTGGCCACCCCGGCACCAAAATCACTTGAAATGATTGTGGGCTACAACTACACCGATGCCTCATGCCATAAGGCCGGCGTGTTCGGCGGCCGCTCCAACGACTATTCGGTGACATTCAACTACTACATCAACAAGTACATGCTTGCCCGTCTGCGCTATTCCTACACCGACGTGCGCGACAGCGAGGTGCTGGGCTTCCACAAATGCCACGTTAACGCCATCCAGGCACGCCTGCAGATTCTGTTCTGACCGCACTGTTTATCCCCACATATCACATACGACCCCTGAAGGAATGCCATAAAAAAGACGCCGGCACGGCTTACCGGAATCTCGGTGCACCGTGCTGGCGTCTTCTGTATATGTATAGAGTTTGTGAATTGTCTGTAAATGTGATGTGCGGGTATGTCTCTTTTTACGCCGCAATGCACATTTGAATTAAAATCTCAGGCCTTAAGCCTTGGCGTTGGCCGAACGACGGAGATTCTCCCACTCGTCGGTGTACTTATATGCCAGAGAGGCATTATTGAAGTACCATTTGAACGCCTTTTTCATCATACTTGTTGCTTTCATAACGTTCTGAATTTAAATATTAAACTTTCCGGTTGACACTGGATGCGTGTGCATTCAATGGCGGAAACCGGGATAACTGCAGGGAGCTGTGCAATCGCCTGTCACACGAAAAGCATCTGACTCTCCAAACGAACGGAAGCATTTACCAACTTCCGATTTAAAAACCTTAACAATCGATCTCATAATCTCATAAATTTAAGTTATGAATACTATGCCTTGTTTGGAAACCTTTCATCGGGTGAATCTCTATTCGCCATTCTGAAAGCAAGGTGCCCTGTCTGGGCTGTTGTATGTCCCTCTATCGGGATGTTCAATAATAAAACAATCTTTACGCCTGCAAAGTTAGGCTGTTTGTTAGAATTATGCCACAAAAATATGTTTTTTAACATATTCTTTGAGCAACATTTCGCCGGTTCCGCCGCGTAAGCATTTGTTTTACCGCAAATTAAGTCATTAATATTTTTTCACACCTGGACGGGTACTAAACGGTCATTTTTCAGGCAAATAATGAAGAAAAAGGACATTGATATCAACGATTCCTTACAACAAAGCCTGCTCAGGTGTCTGTTGGGACACGCCTTCGGCACAATGTCTCTGCTTTAAGAGAACAAGTTAAATGGGAGTCTGTCAAATTGTAGGGTCGCGACCTGTCGCGACTGCCGATGTACAAATCAATATTTGGTTATGATTGAGAATCACCACGTTGCAGTCGCGACAGGTCGCGACCCTACAATTTGCGGTTTACAATATGTGGTTATTGAATATGATGCGGGAATTATTAATATGTTGTAGGGACATCGTGCCGCAATGCGGAACTGTTGATGCATACCGGTTAAGGCACAAAAAAAATCCCCCTGCGCGAGGGATGCGCAGGGGGACGGTATGGATTGATGTCAGGCCGGAGGAATGCTGGCGGTCAGGATGGACCGCCGCAATCGCGGCCGGACGTGGCGTCGGGGCGGTTTATGCCTTGCCCGAAAGTTTCTCTTTCAGAGCTGCAAGAGCCTCGATGTCGCCGAGAGTTGTCTTCTCAACGGGAGCGGTGAGGGCGGGAGCCTCTTCAGCCTTGCGGGTGGCACGTTTTGCCTTGCGGGCTTCTGCCTTGTCGGCCTTGGCCTCATCTTCGAAGATGCGGCTGTGGCTGAGGATGATGCGCTTGCTGTCCTTGTTGAACTCGATTACCTTGAAGTCAAGTTTCTCGTCAACCTTGGCAGATGTGCCGTCTTCCTTAACGAGGTGCTTGGGAGTAGCGAAGCCTTCAACACCGTAGGGGAGCTGGATAACAGCACCCTTGTCGAGCATTTCGACAATTGTTCCGGGGTGAACCGAACCAACGGTGAACACGGTTTCGAACACATCCCAGGGGTTCTCCTCGAGCTGCTTGTGGCCGAGGCTCAGGCGACGGTTCTCCTTGTCGATTTCGAGAACGACAACTTCGATGTCGGCACCGATCTGGGTGAATTCCGAAGGATGTTTAACCTTCTTGGTCCAGGAGAGGTCGCTGATGTGGATGAGACCGTCAACACCTTCCTCGATTTCAACGAACACGCCGAAGTTAGTGAAGTTACGCACTTTGGCGGTGTGGCGCGAGTTAACGGGGTATTTGATTTCGATATCTTCCCAGGGATCTTTCTTGAGCTGCTTGATACCGAGGCTCATCTTACGCTCGTCGCGGTCGAGGGTGAGGACAACGGCTTCCACCTCGTCGCCAACCTTCATGAAGTCCTGAGCGCTGCGCAGATGCTGGCTCCAGCTCATTTCGCTCACGTGAATCAGACCTTCTACGCCGGGAGCAACCTCCACGAATGCGCCATAGTCGGCCATAACCACAACTTTGCCTTTGACTTTGTCGCCGACCTTGATCTCGGAAGCCAGAGCATCCCAGGGATGGGGCTGAAGCTGCTTGAGACCGAGGGCGATGCGCTTCTTCTCGTCGTCGAAGTCGAGGATAACCACATTGAGCTTCTGGTCGAGCTGTACAACCTCCTCGGGATGGCTTACGCGGCCCCAGGAAAGGTCGGTGATGTGGATAAGACCGTCGACACCGCCCAGGTCGATGAACACACCGTAGGAAGTGATGTTCTTGACAGTGCCTTCGAGCACCTGACCCTTTTCGAGTTTGGCGATGATTTCGCGTTTCTGCTGCTCAAGCTCGGCCTCGATGAGAGCCTTGTGGCTTACAACAACATTGCGGAATTCAGGGTTGATCTTCACAACCTTGAATTCCATGGTCTTGCCCACGAAGATATCGTAGTCGCGGATGGGTTTCACGTCGATCTGCGAGCCGGGGAGGAAAGCCTCGATGCCGAACACATCGACGATCATGCCGCCTTTGGTGCGGCATTTGATGTAACCCTTGATGATTTCATCGTTTTCAAGAGCCTGGTTGACACGCTCCCACGAACGCGAAGCGCGAGCCTTGCGGTGTGAAAGGATGAGCTGGCCCTTTTTGTCTTCCTGATTCTCGATGAACACTTCCACAACGTCGCCCACCTTGATGTCGGGGTTGTAGCGGAATTCGTTCATGGGGATGATACCGTCGCTCTTATAACCGATGTTAACCACAGCCTCACGTTTGTTGAGGGCGATGATGGTACCTTCGATTACATCTTTGTCCTTGACGGTGTTGAGCGATTCGTCGTAAGTCTTGGTGAGTTCCTCACGGCTTTTCTCGCTCTTGGTTTCGCCTTTTTCGTAGGCATCCCAATCGAAATCGGCGATTGGAGAGTTTTTAACTTCTTCAGTCATTTAAATAACAGGTTAATAAATATGGTTTATAACAATCTCGACTTCAGGACATTGCGCTGCAAAACAGGCGCAACAATCCCAAAGTGCCCCGAAAGGCTCTGCAAAGTTAGAACTTTTTGTCTAATCTGCAATGCGTTGCTCCCTCATATTCTGCAATTTTTCAGCGTTTTTCCGCCGTTTTTTCAAAATGCCGATTACGTTTGTCTACGGAACGTCTCACTGCCGCTACCTCTCCGAGGTGCTGCCCGTCTGTTCTTGATCACCCCATGATGCGTTGCGCTTTCATGGGGCTCACCACGGCCATCGCCTCCGGCGATAGCCTCCCCGCAACGCTATAAAAACAGGGCGGAAGGTAGGGACGCACAGTCTGTGCGTCCGGATGTTTGAGGGGTGCGCCGGATGGCGTAATGATTCCACAATGTCATGGTAATCATCAATTTGTAGGGTCGCGGCCTGCCGCGACTGCAGGCGGAGAAGGGTGAAAACTCAAATCTGTGGTGTGCGTTCTATTCCTCAGGGTTGCAGTCGCGACAAGTCGCGACCCTACATTCGGATGGCCGGGGAAACGAGACTGGGGCGTACATGGGTGCACTCCTACGCCTGGCGGGGGCATCCATGCTATGAGATGCTGCCGCATATGGCACACCTCCTTATGCAGACGCGGCCCACATGGACTTCGTCGGAAGAGGCACGAAAATCCCACAATTTCAACAAATTAAGAACAAAACGAATGTTATTAACAACATTTAACTATTGGGGGGGGTAAATCGGGGTCTTTTGCCTACCTTTGTCCGTGTACATCAGCAAATTCCCATACCCCATAACGTCACGCCGATGTGAACCGGCGTGGCGGAGCATCTCCCTCCACCAGAAATTGGTAAAATATTATTAGGTAACCATGGCGGCGCCCCACCCCGGAGCGCCGCCTTTGGTATATCAGGAAAAAATATTTACAGAACAAGTCGAAATTTAATCAATTCTTCAATTTCTCTACAATTATCTTAACATTGTTTTTTGCCCACAACTTCAGCCCTTTTTTCCGTTGGTCAGATAGCCTTATGTACCATATTACTGCCGCTATCATGCCAATTAAAAGAGCATAATCAAGAAGCCCGAAAATAAGTCGGCAGCTCCATTTCAGTATCAGAGCAATGGCAAACAGCCCCGCAACGATAAGTATCGGTCTAACCGGAAACATTCAATTGCCTGTTGACGTTTGAACGACCTCTGCTGCCCCGGCAGCGGTCTTTGAAGATTTCGAGAGAATAAGCAGTTCTGTCACTCCTGCGCTTAAGCCTGTGATTCCAAGAAATATGTGGAAGCCCTTGTCGCTGGTAAATTCAGAAGCCGATAAATTTGTCAATGCGTCGATACTGCTCCCGATTATGCTCTGATCCTGAATAGGGAATAACATGGCTACAGACACAAGCCCAAGCACAGGGACAATCATATACAGTTTGTTAATCCGCCACGTCTCGCTCCACAGGCGGTAACCCATAAACATTACGAGCACGGCAAGCACAATCTTTTCAAGACCGAGCATGATACCCACAGTGCCGATAATATTGGCTCCCCCAAACATAAAGAATGCAAGAGCATAGCCTGCAACCATCCATGTGGTTTTCATTTCTCTCACTGATGGGGGCAACATACCAAAAATGATAAGGAGCGCAAAGATTACGTTCTGTTTCCAGGCCGCACCTTCAAGAATGGCTGCTCCGAACAGATTCACACCGCTCAGCGTGATGGCCCCCATTGCCAGCAGGAATATGGGGAAAAGATAAGATTCGTAATTTTTCATTTCTATGATTGTTTGATTAAAATAGTCCGAACCGTTTTTTAGGCGCATAAGGTTTTGCGACTTTCAATGTGTCAATGTCATCCTTGGCCGCAATGAGCAATGCCGAATACACTCTGGGATGAAGGGCTTTGAATGCCGCCATAGCCTGCGTTCCGTACAGTGAGACTGGCGAATTCAGGGTTGCCCATACGAATTGAAGAAGCTCAAAAAGCTCTGTTTTATCTGTGGAGAGGGCGCAGGTGGCTATGCAATGTGCGACTTTCAGATCCGTTTCAGGTAATTTCAGGTCCGATGAATCCGGGATGATCCCTGCCACGGTTTTAAGTGTACCAGCAACTATTCCGCCGGCAACGCCTCCGGCTAATTTTGTGGCTTTGCCGGCCACCCATCCTCCGATTGTACCGGTTACCCCGCCAACGCCTTCTTCGATATTATCCTGTAAATTATCCCCGAAATCCTTAACGGCATCGACAATATGGGAGGATGAATTAAGCGTCTTTTTGACACCTGCAAGAGCTTTTCCCACCTTGCCTGACGGAGCAAGGCCACGGGCAAGCTCATTTATCCGTTTTTCTAAGTCAGTCATTGTCTATACGGAATTATTAGGGCATGACACCCAGAGGGTCGCCAAAATTATAAGCTAAAAGGATATAGACAACAGCAAAGACAATTATCGCAATTCCCCACGACCAACCAATTTTCTTACAGAAAACACTCCACTCAGACTTGGTGTATCTGTCCCGTCTTGAAATGGCGATTTTGTCGGACAGCGCACTGGCTATAATAAACGCCGGTATTGCAACCAAAACAGCCACCCCTATCTGCCAGCCCAGAAAAATAAACGACAGGATAGAAACTGTAAGAATTGATAAAATGCACAACCAATAGATTGATTTTTTCAGAATGTTCATCTTACTGATTTTATATATTTTTGATTAGTTTGTCAATCCACTTGATTACCGAGGCCCGGGCGCGGTCATTCGCCGGAAGCTGACATAATAATGTTCCTTCGGTAACTCCGTAGTTGGATATCGGGAGCTCCCGCCACCATGTGCCATAGCGCCGCGAGCCTTTGAACTTGTCTTTTAGAACTTTGGAGAAATCGCCGTCATCCCCTTTTGAAGCCTCCACAACATATTTACCCTTTTTTCTGTAAACCGATATTGTCACATGGGTTGATTCAGAGGTCAACGTGAAGGAATCCTCGCCATCGGCAAGACTCCATCCTTGTGATTTTAATTCGTTGATTTTGTCATTCCATGCCGTGACTACCGAATTCTCTATTGTTGATGCATCTTCTTTCTCGTCATCGGCAGCGTCAAGAAGCTTTTGATGCTCCGATGGTTCTTCCTGACTGCCTGCGATTGCATCAGCAAAAGCATCCAGTTTCATAGAATTAACTGCGGAATTCTCACCATAGAGCTCTTCCCTGAACAGACAAGCTATTCTATTGAGAGAATTTACTAACACAGAAATATCGGTGTCATCACCCGTTGTTTTAATAAGATTCGTAATCTGCCCGTCAAATTCATCGACAATATTTTGGCTGCAATGCATGCGAATTGCCATTGCATGAAATATCAGTTCTTTCTTATTGGATTCGGTAGATGCGGTAACGTACCTGCACAGAGCATCCAGGAACCGATTATAAGTAGCAAGTTTCTCCTTAAATACTTCCGATTGTTCCTTTTGCTGCCGTTCGGCATCACTCTGCCCCTTTAGCAACACGCCGGTAATAATGGCTGTAATTATAACACCGATCAATGCAGCGAAAGTCTGAAACGGCAGGTCTGCAGTGGAGAAGAGCCGCAGAACCACAGCAACAGCACATGCTACGAGCGTCAGTAATATGGCTATGCCATATGAAGTCCAATTGCTGAATGTGTGTTTATTATATATCTTTGACGGTGTTGCCATGCATTTGCCTCGCCGCCGGGCCCACCTCATTGGCTTTTGATTGGTTTATAACGAAAAAGCGTGAGAGCCGTACCGTTACCCGTCCCACTTTCCGAGGCTCTCGCATTGCCCATCATGGTTGAACGAGCAAACATGCAGAAGCCTCACGCAGAATATGTGTAAACACCGAGCGCCGGCACTCGCGTGCTGGCTGTTGGTGGAATCAACATATCCACACAGGCATCTACTATTTGCTGCAATCCTGACCATGATATGAAATTTGCGAGATTTCGGAAAATCAAGACTGAGCGTCAAGTAAACGCTTTCCTATTATGTTCGCCGCCCCTCCCGCGTTGCCCTTGACCGAGCTTCTGCGGGACGGCCTGCATCTGCAAAATTACTAATTTTATTGATATTTGCAGCCAGATATGCCAAAAACAACTTTCGCACATCAAAATATTTGTGATAAAGGAATTTGAAGTTATCGAATCAACTCAATAAACGCAGATTGTAGGGTCGCGACCTGTCGCGACTGCAAAGTGGTGATTTACAGTATATAATCTCAGCTTGATTTACAAGGCGGCAGTCGCGACAGGTCGCGACCCTACAATTTGGTGTAATCCCGTTACGCATTTCTCTGAAGTTGGTGGCATTGTGATATGTTGCTCCCTAACAATCGGGGCACACCGGATAATGAAGGCGGGAGGATGCTGAAGAGTTGGGCGCGGAGGGCACGGGATATTTCTTTCAGTGGACGACGCGGGAGTGTGGAGGGGGCGGTGTTGTGAATGGGGAGGGCGGTGGCTGAATTTTAAGGGTTTTTGGATAAAATTTGTGTGTGAGTTGTTATTATATTGTGTAATTTCGCTTTCCGAAACCGGAACCGCGCATGCAGCGGAGGTTCCGCACACGTTATCAGCTACAGACTATGAGAAAGTTACCCGTAATATTACTCGTCATTTCGGCTGCGGCACTGATAGCCGTAGGCGCCACACGCAGCTCAAAGAGCGACATCTCGCGCAATCTCGACACGTTTGCCTCCATCTACAAGGCTCTGCAGACCAGCTACGTTGACACCATCGACGCCGACAAATCGATGAACACGGCCATCTCGGCTATGCTCAACGAAATTGACCCGTACACCGAATACATCCCCGAAAGCGAGCAGGATGAGTTTCTCACCATCTCCACGGGCGAATACGGCGGCATCGGCGCATACATCATGCAGCGCCCGGAGGGTGGCGTGCAGGTGACGGAGCCGCGCGACGGCACCCCCTCGCAGAAGGCAGGCCTGCGCCCCGGCGACATGTTTCTGGTAATCAACGGCGACAGCGTGACCAATGCCGACAGCAAGACAGTGAGCAACATGCTGCGCGGACAGGCCGGAACAGACGTGAAGGTGACCGTGAAACGTCCGTACGTGACCGACTCAATTCTTGATTTCACCATCACCCGCTCGAAAATCGACATCAACCCCGTGCCTTACTACGGCGTGGAGCGCGGCGACATCGGCTACATCCAGCTCACAACCTTCAACGACAAGACCTACGAGAAGACCCGCGACGCCCTCAAGGCTCTCAAGAGCAATCCGGCGGTGAAGTCGATTGTGCTCGACCTCCGCGGCAACGGCGGCGGCCTGCTTGAAAGCGCCGTGCAGGTGGTAAGCCTGTTCGTGCCGAAGGGCACCGAGGTGCTTCGCACCCGCGGCAAGGGGCTGCAGAACGAACGCATCTACAAGACGCCCTACCAGCCCGTGGACACCGATATTCCGCTGGCCGTGCTGGTCAACAGCGGCTCCGCCTCGTCGGCCGAGATTGTGACCGGCGCGCTTCAGGACCTCGACCGCGCCGTGATTGTGGGCGACCGCTCGTTCGGCAAGGGTCTGGTGCAGTCCACCCGTCAGCTCCCCTACAACGGTCTGCTGAAGGTGACCATCGCAAAATATTACATCCCATCGGGGCGCCTCATCCAGGCCATCGACTATTCGCACCGCAATGCCGACGGCTCGGTGGGCCGCATCCCCGACAGCCTCACCACCGTGTGGCACACCCGCGCCGGACGTGAGGTGCGCGACGGCGGAGGCATCACCCCCGACCTCAAGGTGGAACTGCCCGAAGGCAACCGCCTCCTCTACAACATAATCCGCGACAACTGGAGCTTCGACTTCGCCAACCGGTATGCGGCCACGCATGCCACCATCCCTCCGGCCGAACAGTTCGAGGTGACCGACACCATATTCAACGAATTCAAGGCGTTCATCAACCCCGACAAATTCAAGTACGACCGCACCACCGACCTCATCATGGAGCAGCTGGAGAAGGCTGTGAAAACCGAGGGCTATCTCGACACTGCGGTACAGGCACAGATGGACACGCTTAAAAACCTGCTGCGCCACGACCTCAACCACGACCTCGACCTCAACCGCAAGGCCATAAGCCAGTATCTCGCTGGCGAAATCGTGGAACGCTATTATTCGGAACGCGGCGGCATCATACAGGCGCTCAAAACCGACATCGAACTTGACTCGGCCGCAGCCGTGCTCCATTCGCCCGAGCGCTACCGCAGCATCCTGGCTCCGGCGAAACACTGACGGCCACGCGTGCCACGCACTGCCTGACGCCTCTCTCCCTCCCCCTCAATTGTCTATCAACCGTTATACCGTTTGTTTTGACTGAATTATCTGAAACCGAGAGCGTGTTTCTCTCTGCGGCACGTGCCAAAGCGCTGAAAAAGGCCGTTGCCCTGGCAAAGAAGAGCAAAGTGAACCTGCGCGGGCTGGCCGGATCGGCTCCGGCCATGGTGTTCGCGTCGCTACCCGATCAGGGGCAGCCGTTATTGGTGGTGACCGACTCGCTCGACGATGCCGGCTACATCTATCAGGACCTTACCAAACTGATGGGCGAGGAGTCGGTGTCGATGTTCCCTTCAGCCTACCGGCGCGACATAAAATATGGACGCGTGGAGCCGGCCCAGCAGATAATGCGCATCGAGACACTCAACCGCTGGCACGACGACCGAAGCCTGCGCATCGTGGTCACCTACCCCGAGGCGATGGCCGAAAAGGTGGCCTCACGCACCGACCTTTCGGCACACACGCTTCACCTGAAAGTGGGCGAGGAGATTGACATAGAGCAGACGCGCCGGTGGCTGCGCGACAACGGATTCACCGAGGTGGACTATGTGTACGAACCGGGGCATTTCGCCGTGCGCGGATCCATTGTCGACATTTTCGGCTACTCCTCGGAATATCCCTACCGCATCGACCTTTTCGGCGACGAAATAGAGTCCATCCGCGATTTCAACGTGGAGACACAGCTCTCCGACCGCAAGGTGGACTCCGTGGCCATAACGGCCAACGTGGCCGGCAGCGATGCCGACACCCACAGCATACTCGACTTCATCAGTCCCGACACCCTCATTGCCGTGCGAAACGAGGACTTCGCCCTTTCGCGCATCAAGGCAGTGACCTCCGAAACGTTCAGCACCTCGGCAATGCTCGCCGACGAAGGTGACGCCTCGGCCATGAAGAACCTTATCGACGCCGATGCCTTTGCCTCGAAGTGGGCCGGGATGGCGAAGATACATTTCTCGTCGGCCGGAGCCGACAGCCACGACGAACCGGAGTTAGTGCAAAAAGCCGGAGTGGCCACCCTGAATTTCAACTGCTCGCCGCAAGGACTGTATCACAAGAATTTCGACCTCATTGCCGACTCGTTCCGCACATTCCTCGAACAGGGCTACCGCATCCTGATTCTGAGCGACAGCGAGAAACAGACCGACCGCCTCAAAGCCATCTTCGCCGAACGTGCCGACAACATCCCGTTCACACCCGTGCACTCCACCCTGCACGAAGGCTTTGTGGACCACATGACGCGCACCTGCTTTTTCACCGACCATCAGATTTTCGACCGTTTCCACAAATACACACTCAAAGCCGAGCGTGCACGCAGCGGCAAGCTCGCACTGTCGCTCAAGGAACTGGCAGCCATAGAGCCGGGCGACTTCATCGTACACACCGACCACGGCGTGGGACGTTTCGGCGGCCTGCTGCGCACTCAGGTGAACGGCTCGACGCAGGAGATGATCAAACTCATCTACAAGAACAACGACTGCATTTTCGTCAGCATCCACGCACTGCACAAGCTTGCCAAATACCGCGGCAAGGAGGGGGTGGAACCTACTGTCAACAAACTCGGATCCGGCGCATGGAACAAGCTCAAGGAGAAAACCAAGAGCAAACTCAAGGACATTGCCCGCGACCTCATCCGCCTCTATGCCGCCCGAAAGGACGAGAAGGGGTTCAGTTTCTCGCCCGACTCCTACCTGCAGCACGAGCTGGAGGCATCGTTCATCTACGAGGACACCCCCGACCAGACCACAGCGACGGCTGCCGTGAAGAAAGACATGGAAAGCCCACGGCCTATGGACCGCCTTGTGTGCGGCGACGTGGGTTTCGGCAAAACCGAAGTGGCCATCCGCGCGGCATTCAAGGCCGTGGCCGACAACAAACAGGTGGCTGTGCTGGTGCCTACCACAGTGCTTGCCTATCAGCATTTCAACACGTTCCGCGAACGCCTGGCCGACTTCCCTGCAAGGGTGGAATATCTGTCGCGCGCCCGAACCGCCAAACAGACCAAACAGATTCTGGCCGACCTGGCCGAAGGGAAGATAGACATCCTCATAGGCACGCACCGCATTGTGGGGAAAGACGTGAAATTCCACGACCTCGGTCTGCTCGTAATCGATGAGGAGCAGAAATTCGGTGTGGCGGTAAAAGAGAAACTCAAACAGCTGAAAGTGAACGTCGACACGCTCACCATGAGCGCCACCCCCATTCCGCGCACGCTGCAGTTCTCGCTGATGGGCGCCCGCGACCTCTCGGCCATCACCACTCCCCCGCCCAACCGCTGGCCCATCGTGACATCGGTCAACACCCTCACCGACGACATCCTGGAGGAGGCCCTGAATTTCGAGCTGAGCCGTAACGGGCAGGCGTTTATCATCAACAACCGCATCGAGGGGCTGTATGACCTTGAGGCGATGGTGAAGCGCGTGGTGCCCGATGCACGCACCCTCGTGGCACACGGACAGATGCCCCCCGACAAGCTCGAACAGGCCATCATCGATTTCGCCAACCACGATTACGACGTGCTGCTGGCCACCACCATCGTGGAGAGCGGCATCGACATGCCCAACGTGAACACTATCATTGTGAACAACGCCCAGAACTTCGGTCTGAGCGAACTGCACCAGCTGCGCGGACGCGTGGGACGTTCGTCCCGCAAGGCGTTCTGCTACCTTATGGTGCCACCCGGGAATCCGCTGACACCCGTGGCACGGCGCCGACTGCAGGCCATCGAAAGCTTCAGCGACCTGGGGAGCGGCATACATATAGCCATGCAGGATCTCGACATCCGCGGTGCAGGCAACCTGCTCGGAGCCGAGCAGAGCGGCTTCATTGCCGATCTCGGCTACGAGACGTATCAGCGCATCCTCAAGGAGGCCGTAACCGAACTGCGCACCGAAGAATTCTCGGACACGTTCACTTCCGAACAGCCTCAGGAGGAGACGGAATTTGTGGCCGACTGCACCATAGAGAGCGATATGGAGCTGCTTCTGCCGGCATGGTACGTGCCGCAGGAGAGCGAACGCATCTCGCTTTACCGCGAGCTTGACAACATTGAACGCGAGACAGAACTGCGCGAATTCGGCGAGAATCTGGTGGACCGTTTCGGAAAAATACCGCCCGAAACAGCCGAACTGATGCGCGTGCCGCGTCTGCGCCGCCTCGGGCGACAGCTCGGCATCGAAAAAATTTCGTTGAAACAGGGTCAGATGTACCTCTATTTTGTCGACGACTCAAACAAGGCTTATTACCAGAGCCCCATGTTCGGCCGCCTCATCACCTACCTGCAGCAGAACCCCTTACGGGTGAAAATCCGCGAGAAAGCCGGTCGCCGCAGTTTCGCCATAGCCAACGTAGGCAATGTGGAGACCGCAGTGGCCATCCTCTCCGAGGTGCATTCCCTCCCCTCGGCCTGATTACATGTAGCGCATGATAGTCGAGGCGCGGCGGCGCATGTAGGCTGTAGGATTGGCCGCGTCGCGTTTCAGCGGATTCGGCAGCGACACCGCGATCAGGGCGCACTGGCGCTTGGTCAGGGCCGACACCGGTTTGCCGAACAGCCGTGTGGCGGCAGCCTCGGCGCCATATATGTCTGGGCCCATCTCGATTGAATTGAGATATACTTCAAGGATGCGCTCCTTGCTCCAGAAAAGCTCGATCAGCACCGTAAAATAGGCTTCCAGCCCCTTGCGGACCCATGAATGGCCAGGCCAAAGAAACACATTCTTGGCCGTCTGCTGTGTGATGGTGCTTGCCCCGCGCTGGCGTTTGCCGCGGCGGCTTTCGTCGATGGCGTTCTGTATCTCCTTGAAATCAAATCCGTGATGGTCGTAGAACCGTCCGTCCTCCGACGCCACCACTGCACGCGGCATCCATTTCGACATCTCGTCGAGCGGCACCCAGGTGTGATGCCATCCGCGGAAGCGGTCGCCGTGGGCATCGGCCTGTACCGCCCTTATCACCATGAGGGGAGTGACCCACACGGGCACCCACCGCAACATAACCACTGCAAGCACAGAGCTGCCGAAAAAGAGTATGGCAGCCCATTTCAGAATTCTCAATAACGTCCTCATTGATCGTATTCCTGATTTTTCCGCAAATGTAGCGATTCTTCGCCATTAAAATCATAAATTTGTGATGCATTCACAATCACGCGCCGCCATGACCACCGCCTCCATCGTCACATACCTCACCGACCCGTCAGAGCTTTCCGCATGTCTGGGCTGCCTCGTGGCCGATGAAATCGAATGCATCTGGGTGGTTGACAACACCGCAGACGGAACCCTGACGGATGCCCGCGACGCCATACGGAAAGTCTGCCTGCAGTTCAACAACGTGGAGTTCATCCCGATGCCTGAAAACCGCGGTTACGGCACCGCCCACAATGTGGCCATCCGACGGTCAATGGCTATGAATGCCGACTATCACCTGGTAATAAATTCCGATGTTACATTTGCCCGAGGCACCATATCGGCCATAGAAACATTTATGGACAATCGGGCCGACGTGGGACAACTGCAGCCCAGAATGGTGTTCCCGGACGGGAGGGAACAGCTATCGGTGCGACTGCTGCCTACGCCGCTTGACGTTTTCGGGCGCCGGTTCATCCCCGGATTCCGCAATTCACAACGCAACGCCCGCTACACACTCGCGTCAATGCGCCGTGACCGGGCAGCCAACGTACCTTACCATCAGGGGAGTTTCATGTTCCTGCGCAACGACACCCTCCGGCACACCGGGCTGTTCGACGAACGCTTTTTCATGTATCCCGAGGACATCGACCTCACCCGACGCATCCATGCCGTGGCCACCACCCTCTATTGGCCCGGTGTCACCGTGGTGCATGCTCACCGTGCGGCCAGCTACCGCAGCATGCGCATGGCCTGGATTCATGCCGTGAACATGGCGCGCTATTTCAACAAATGGGGATGGTTCCGCGACCAGGAACGCCGGGTGGTCAATGCTGCCACCATAAAGAAAATTGAGGGCTAAATATTTTGAAATTAATTGCAATAATTCACAAAAAATATTAATTTTGCATCTGTATTGAGCATCGCACCACAATCTAAGACATTATTGTACTGACACAAACCAATCTACAATATTTAATCAATTACTTCCGCAATGAAAAAACTTTTATTCGGCGCAATCGCTGCCGTAGTGCTGGCTCAGCCCGCCATGGCTCAGGATTCGGAAAACCTTGATGTGTGGAAACGCAACAAGGGCATCACTCTGAGCTACATCACACACCAGAGCCTGAAAGACACAGAATCGTTGATCCCGTTCCAGTATGACTGCAAAGCCGGCTTCTCATTCAGCACCGGTACAACATACCTTTGGCCGCGCAGTGCCGGATGGGCTGGCAACCGCCTCAAAGTCGGTGTTGACGCCCGCTGGTTCGACATCAGCTATGTTAAATATAAGAAATATCCCAAAGTAAACGGCGTACAGATCGAGGACTGGATGGTTGATCCGGACAGCGATTTCGATTACGACTACGATTATGACTATGGCTATGATTATGATGACGAGGAATTCGACACCGATAACCTTGACACCCAGCAGCTTCACCTCGGCGTAGGCATCGGTCCGGCCATTGCGTTCGTACCCTTCTCAAGCGCAAACAGCGCCCTGCGTTTTCTACGCGTCAACCTTTACGGTCACTTCAACCCGTCAGCATCGGCTGTGCTGTTCAAGAACCACAAGGGCGACACCGAGGCAAGCTGGGCATTCGTGGCTGCCTACGACTTCGGCATGAACTTCCAGTGGAAATACTTCACACTCGGCTTCGAAGGCCGCTGGGGCAAAGCCAAATACAAATCCATCATCAGTGAGGATGAGGAAGACTGGGAATACAATGAATACACCGACGAGGTCAGCTACAACAGCGACAAGAAACGTTCGTTCAAGAACTCGTCGTTCCGCATCTCCCTCGGTTTCCGTTTCTGATTCTCCCCGTTAAATCGCAACAATATTCCGGCCGGAATGTGCGCACAAGCCGCACGCTCCGGCCGGAGTTTTTTTAGATTTGCATAATTATCCGATTTTTCGTAACTTCGCGCGATTTAAGACGTCAAAAAATATAGTATAGAATGAATCCAATCAAAAAAACCATCACCCTGCCCGATGGCCGCGAGATCACACTCGAAACCGGTAAGCTGGCCAAGCAGGCTGATGGAGCAGTGGAGCTCCGCATGGGCAACACCATGCTGCTTGCCACCATCGTATCGGCCAAAGAGGCCGGAGAGGGCGTTGATTTCATGCCTCTCACTGTAGATTACAAAGAAAAATTCTCATCGGCCGGCCGTTTCCCCGGCGGCTTCCTCAAACGCGAAGGACGCGCATCCGACTATGAGATTCTCACATCGCGTCTGGTCGACCGCGTGATGCGTCCCCTCTTCCCCGACAACTACCACGCTGAAACTTTCGTCAACATAACAATGTTCTCGGCCGACGGCGTTGACATGCCCGACGCGCTTGCCGGTCTGGCAGCATCGGCAGCCATCACATGCAGCGACATCCCCTTCAACGGCCCCATCTCCGAAGTGCGTGTGGCCCGTGTGGACGGTGAGTTCGTGATCAACCCCACATTCGAGCAGCTCGAACGTGCCGACATGGAGCTCATGGTCGGCGCCACCTACGACAACATCATGATGGTGGAAGGCGAGATGGACGAAGTGTCGGAAGCCGACCTCCTCGCCGCCCTCAAGGCAGCCCACGAAGAGATCCGCAAGCACTGCAAAGTTCAGCTCGAACTGGCCGAAGCAGCCGGCAAGACCGTGAAACGCGAATATTGCCATGAGGTGAACGACGAAGAGCTCCGTGCCGACGTGAAGGCCAAATGCTACGACAAGGCTTACGCCGTGGCCAAAGCCGGCTGCGCCGACAAGCACTGGCGCCAGGACTCGTTCGACGCCATCTGCGACGAATATATCGAATCGCTCCCCGAAGAGGAACGCGACGAGAAAGCACCCCTGGTGAAACGCTACTACCACGACGTGGAGCGCGACGCCGTTCGCCGCTGCATCCTTGATGAAGGCATCCGTCTTGACGGCCGCAAAACCACCGAAATCCGCCCCATCTGGTGCGAGACCGACTATCTCCCCGGACCTCACGGATCGGCAGTGTTCACCCGCGGCGAGACCCAGAGCCTCGCAACCGTGACCCTCGGCACCAAACTCGACGAGAAGATTCTCGACGACGTGCTCAACCAGGGCCGCGAGCGCTTCCTCCTCCACTACAACTTCCCCCCCTTCTCAACCGGAGAAGCACGCCCCACCCGTGGTGTAGGCCGCCGCGAAATCGGTCACGGCAACCTGGCACACCGCGCCATCAAGCGCATGTTCCCCGCCGACTTCCCCTACGTTTGCCGCGTAGTCAGCGACATTCTTGAAAGCAACGGCTCATCCTCCATGGCCACCGTCTGCGCCGGCACACTCGCACTGCTCGACGCCGGTGTGAAACTGCGCCGTCCCGTCAGCGGCATCGCCATGGGTCTTATCTCCGAAAGCGAGACCGGCAAATATGCCATCCTCAGCGACATCCTCGGCGACGAAGACCACCTCGGCGACATGGACTTCAAGGTGACAGGCACACGCAACGGTATCACCGCCACACAGATGGACATCAAGTGCGACGGTCTCAGCTACGAAATCCTCGAACGCGCCCTTAACCAGGCGAAAGAGGGACGTCTGCACATCCTCGACATCATCGAGCAGACCATCCCCGCAGCCCGCGAGGACTACAAGCCCCACGTGCCCCGCATCGTCACCATGACCATCCCCAAGGACCTCATCGGTGCAGTGATCGGCCCGGGCGGAAAGATTATCCAGGGCATCCAGGAAGAATCAGGCGCAACAGTCTCGATCGACGAAATCGACGAAGGCGGCTACATCGAAGTAGCGGCCGCCAACAAGGAATCCATCGACAAGGCTATTGCAATGATCAACGCCATCGTGGAACTCCCCGAAGAGGGCAAAGTTTACACCGGCAAAGTGCAGACCATCCAGGACTTCGGCGCATTCGTTGAATTCATGCCCCACCGCGACGGTCTGCTCCACATCTCTGAAATCTCATGGGAACGTCTGCCAGACATGGAGGCATCCGGCATCAAGGAAGGCGACGAACTCACCGTGAAACTCATCGAAATCGATAAGAAATCCGGCAAGTACCGCCTCTCGCTGCGTGCCCTCCAGCCCAAACCCGAAGGCTACGTAGAACCGGCCGAGCGTCCCCGCGGACCGCGCCGTGACGGCGACCGTGGCCCCCGCCGCGAT